>Ga0256405_10000122_pt1 | contig 240816 bp, 214 predicted proteins | sample RumenRJG_02DNA_FD_189096 | JGI IMG/M metagenome (GOLD analysis project Ga0256405, IMG submission 189096) | Bovine rumen microbial communities from Lethbridge, Alberta, Canada - RJG_02 | ecosystem: Host-associated > Mammals > Digestive system > Stomach > Rumen | place: Canada: Alberta...
TGGGCAACGGCGGCGAGATCTTCGTCTTCGACATGGGTCAGCCCGTGCGCATCGCCGATCTGGCCAAGAGGATGATCGCCCTCTCCGGCGCCAAGGGCGTGGAGATCAAATACACCGGTCTGCGCGAGGGCGAGAAGCTCTACGAGGAGGTGCTCAACGAGCTGGAGGGCACCAAGCCCACCTTCCACGAGAAGATCCGTATCGCTGAGGTGCGCGAATACGACTACGACCAGGTGTCCGCGGACATCGACGAACTGGTGGAGCTGGCGAAGGAGTACGACAACATGGCTACCGTGCGCAAGATGAAGCAAATCGTGCCCGAATACAAGAGCAACAACTCGGTGTACGAGGTGCTGGACAAAGAAGCCTGAAAAGAAATAAAAGGGGAGGAAATCAGTGCACTTCGCCGCCCTCGACCGTGAAGAGCCGGTGGTCGCGCGAAGTGGCGGAAAGAATGCGGTCGAGATGGTCGCGGTTGGTGTCGGTGATGAAGGTCTGGCCGAAGCGCTCCGACGACACCAGCGCAATGATCTGCTCCACGCGGCGGGCATCGAGGCGGTCGAAGATGTCGTCCAGGAGAAGAATCGGAGTGGTCTTTGAGCCGCTCTGACGCAGGAAATCAAACTGAGCCAACTTCATGGAGAGCACCATCGTGCGCTTCTGGCCCAATGAGGCCTCGCGGCGCAGAGGATAGCCGTCGACCGTCATGTCGAGGTCGTCGCGATGGACGCCGTGCAGCGAATAGCCCACAGCACGGTCGCGCGAGCGGCCGTCGCGGATGGTGTCCAGCAGAGGGCCCCGGTCGCCGTGGCTCACATAGCTGAGCGAGACGGTCTCGTGCTGTTGGGAAATGGTCTCGTAGGTGCTCTGGAAAACAGGGATGAACTGCTCGATGAAGTCCCGGCGGCTGCGGTAGATATACTCCCCGTGGCGCGCCATCTCCTCCTCCCACAGCGAGAGCAGGGTGGGGTCGGGCTCGTCCTCCATCTTCAACAGGGCGTTGCGCTGCTGCAGCGCCTTGGCGTATTCGGTGAGGGCGTCCAGATAAGGCGCCGAGGTCTGGGCGATGACGGCGTCGAGGAAACGGCGCCGCTCGCTGCTCTCGCCGCTGACAAGCATGTTGTCGTCGGGCGAAATCATCACCAGGGGGATGAAGCCGATGTGTTCCGAGAGGCGCTTGTAGGCCTTGGCGCCGCGGCGCATCACCTTTTTTTGGCCGCGCTTGAGACCCACGCGGATGCTCTCCTGAGTGCCCTCCTCCGTGCGGTAGTCGCCGCCGAGGGCCATCATGTCGGCCCCGTGGCGGATGCAGAGCGAGTCCTGTGCGGTGAACGACGACTTGGAAAGCGACAGGAAATAGACGGCGTCGAGCAGGTTGGTCTTGCCCTCGCCGTTGTTGCCAATGAGGCAGTTGATGCCGTCGCAAAAGTCAAGCTCGGCCGCGGCAATGTTGCGGTAATTGAGTATGGAAAGGTGATTTAAAACCATATTGCGGGCACAAAATTAGGAAAAAAAGTTAAAGAAGAAAACTCCGGGGGCGAAGTTTTTGGATAATCTCCCAATTTTTTGTAACTTTGCGGTCGAATTTGAAAAATGTATAAAGATATGGCAAAGAAAAACCAGGCCCAGCAGGTCAACGAGATTGATCAGACCGTGGCCGTGTCAAGAGATTTTGTTGAAAAGCACCAGAAGGGCATCCTCTGGGGTGGCGGTTGTCTGGTGGTCCTCGTGATCGCCGTGTTGCTGCTGCACCAGTTCTACTTCGCTCCCCGCGAGGAGAAGGCTGCCGAGGCCATCAGTGTGGCCGAGAGTCTGTTCCGTGCCGGCGAGTGGGATAAGGCCCTCAACGGCGACGGTGAGAATGCCGGCTTCCTGGAGATTATCGACAGCTACGGCTCCACCAAGAGCGGCAACCTGGCCCAGCTCTACGCCGGCCTGTGCTACGCTCAGAAGGGCGACGCCCAGACCGCTATCGGCTATCTGGAGGACTATGACGCCTGCGACGACGAGATGGTGTCGCCCGCTGCACTGGGTGCTCTGGGCAACTGCTACGCTGAGACCGGTGACAACCTCAAGGGCGCCAAGACGCTGGAGAAGGCCGCAGAGAAGGCAGACAACAACACGCTCTCTCCCATGTATTACGTGCAGGCCGGCCAGCTCTATGCCGCCGAGGGTGAGAAGGAGAAGGCTCTGAAGTGCTTCGAGACGGTGAAGAGCAAGTACGCTCAGACCTATGCCGCTCAGGAGATCGACAAATACATCGAGTCGGTGAAGTAAACGGCAGACAGAAAAAACAATTAAAGCAACCATGGCCAGCGAACAGCACAATCTCAGCAGCTTCGATAACGCTCAGGTGCCTTCGGGCAAGGGCAGGAAGTTCGCCGTGCTCGTGAGCGAGTGGAACAGCGACGTGACCGAGGCTCTGTGCGAGGGCTGTGTGGACACGCTCAGGGCCCACGGGGTGGCCGAAGAAGACATTGAGGTGGTGCACGTGCCCGGCAGCTACGAGCTCATCTACGCCAGCGCGGTGAAGATGAAGACCAGTGACGCCGTGGTGGCCATCGGCTGTGTGATCAGAGGCGACACGCCTCACTTCGACTACATCTGCGAGGGTGTGACCGAAGGCATCGCCCGCCTCAACTGTCAGGGCACCACGCCCGTCATCTTCGGTCTGCTGACCTGCAACACCCAGCAACAGGCCCTTGACAGGGCCGGTGGCCGCTTGGGCAACAAGGGCAGTGAGTGTGCCGTGGCTGCACTGAAAATGGCTGATATCGTAAAATAAACATGTTTTTGGGCCTTCGGGCCCTAAAATTTTCGCGCGTGCGCGCACATTAATAGATATGGAAGATCAAGACAGAATCATCAAAGTGGACATTGAGTCCGAGATGCGGAAAAGCTACATCGACTACTCGATGAGCGTGATAGTGGCGCGTGCCTTGCCCGATGTCCGCGATGGTTTCAAACCCGTACACCGACGCATCCTCTTCGGTATGAAGGAGCTCGGCAACCTGCACTCCAGGCCTTACAAGAAGAGTGCCCGTATCGTGGGTGAAGTGCTGGGTAAGTATCATCCCCACGGCGACTCGAGCGTCTACGGCGCTCTGGTGCGTATGGCCCAGGAGTGGAACATGCGCTACATGCTCGTGGACGGCCAGGGTAACTTCGGCTCGGTGGACGGCGACGGCGCAGCCGCCATGCGTTACACCGAGGCCCGTCTCTCGCTGATGGGCGAGGCCATGATGGAAGACCTGGAGAAGGAGACGGTGGACATGACCACCAACTTCGACGACACGCTCTACGAGCCCACCGTGATGCCCACCAAGATCCCCAACCTGTTGGTCAACGGCGCCACCGGTATCGCCGTAGGTATGGCCACCAACATTCCTACACATAACCTCTCGGAGGTGATTGACGCCAGCGTGGCCTTCATCGACGACGAGACGATGGACAACGAGGCCCTGATGCAGTATGTCAAGGGTCCAGACTTCCCCACAGGCGGCTACATCATGGGTCTGCAGGGTATCCGCGAGGCCTATGAGACGGGTCGCGGCCGCATCATCATGAGGGCCAAGGCCGACATCGAGGCCGGCGAGCAGCACGACAAGATCGTCATCACTGAGATTCCCTACGGCGTCAACAAGGCGCAGCTCATCGAATACATCGCCGAGCTGGTGAAGGAGGGCAAGATAGACGGCATCTCCAACGCCAACGATGAGAGCGACCGCGAGGGTATGCGCATCGTGGTGGACGTGAAGCGTGACGCCAACGCCCGTGTGGTGCTCAACAAGCTCTTCAAGATGACCCCGCTGCAGACGTCGTTTGCCGTCAACGCCATTGCCCTGGTGAAGGGGCGTCCCAAGCTGCTGACGTTGCGCGACTGCATCGCCAACTTCGTCAGCCACCGCCACGAGGTGGTCATCCGCCGTACGAAATACGACCTGCGCAAGGCCGAAGAGCGCGCCCACATCCTGGAGGGTCTGATCATCGCTTCGGACAACATCGAGGAGGTGGTGCAGATTATCAAGAGCAGCAAGTCGCCCCAGGAGGCCCAGGAAAACCTGCAGAAGCGCTTCGGACTGGACGAGGTGCAGTCGAAGGCCATCGTGGACATGCGTCTGGCCCAGCTCACCGGTCTGCAGCAGGAGAAGCTCCACGGCGAGTTTGACGACCTGCAGGAGAAAATCAAATACTACAACCAGATCCTCACCGACGACAGCCTCTGCCGCAAGGTGATGAAGGACGAGCTCATAGAGGTGAAGAACCAGTACGGCGACGAGCGCCGCACCGAGATCATGCCCAGCGCTGAGGAATTCAACGCCGAGGACTTCTATGCCGACGACGAGATGGTCATCACCATTTCGCATCTGGGCTACATCAAGCGCACCCCGCTGGCCGAGTTCCGCGCCCAGGGCAGGGGAGGCATCGGCGTGAAAGCCAGTGCCACGCGCGACAGCGACTTCATCGAGCACATCTACATGGCCACGATGCACAACACGATGATGTTCTTCACCGAGCGCGGCCGCTGCTACTGGCTCCGTGTGTACGACATCCCCGAAGGTTCGAAGCAGAACAAGGGGCGTGCCATACAGAACCTGCTGCAGATCGAACCGGGCGACAGTGTGTCCAACTGCCTGTGCATCCGCAAGCTGCAAAATCCGGAATTCTGCCAGAACCACTACGTCATCTTCTGCACGAAGGAAGGCATCATCAAGAAGACCCGCCTGACGGAATACTCCCGTCCGCGTGCCAACGGCGTGATTGCCATCAACATCCGTGAGGAGGATGCCGTGATAGCCGTGGCTCTGACCAACGGCGAGGACGAAGTGGTGGTGGCCAGCCGCAACGGTAAGGCCGTGCGCTTCTCCGAGAATCAGGTGCGTCCGATGGGCCGTAACTCCACCGGCGTGCAGAGCATCATCCTCGACGGCGACGGCGACGCCGCCATCGGCATGGCCGTCATCAACGACGTGGAGAACGAGAAGATCCTCGTCATCTCCGACCAGGGCTTCGGCAAGCGCACCGACGTGGAGGAATACCGCAAGACGAGCCGCCATGCCAAGGGTGTGAAGACGCTCAATGTGACGGACAAGACCGGTAAGGTGGTGGCTCTGCTCGTGACCAAGGAGGAAGAAGACCTCATGATCATCAACAAGAGCGGCACGACAATCCGTCTGCACATGGACGTCATCAAGGAGACGAAGAACCGCGTCACCCAGGGTACGAAGGTCATCGAGCTGAAGAGGCGCAACGACGAAATCAGCCATGTCTGCATCGTGCCGCGTGAAGACGACGAGGAAGAGGTGGAGCAGACCGAAGGCGAGCCGACGGAAGGTGCAGCCGAGAACGTAACCAACCCCACGGAAGAATAAATCCTTAAAACAAAAAAATAATACCTAAACACTATGAAGAAATTGATGTTTGGTCTTGCCCTGCTGCTGTCAGCAGGCATGACGATGGCTCAGACGCCGGAAGAAAAGGCTGCCATGAAGGAAGCCAAAGCACAGTTGACTCAGGCTATGAAGTTGCGCGACGCCGCCAAGACGGCGCTGCAGGCCGCTACGGCAGCCAAGCCCGCAGACGAGGCCATGGTGAAGCAAAACTGCCAGGAGGCCGACGAGCTGATAGAGAAGGCTCTGGCCGGCGGACATATCGACCAGAAGAAGCTCTTCGACGCCTACTTCGTGAAGGACGAGGTGAACACCTTCATGCTCAACCAGGAGTTTGCCAAGTATCAGAGAAAGGAAGACGTGGACGTGGCTTTCTTCAACGAGTCGCTGACTAAGGCCTGCGACGGCATGAACGGTGTGCTCAAATACGGCAACCCCAAGGACGACATTCAGGCCGGGGTGATCAAGGCCGAGAAGGTGAAGCTGGCCAAGTGTCAGGTGTACTACGCCCTGCTGGTGCAGATTGCCAACCAGAACGGCAACACGGAAGCCGTCATCGACAACTGTAAGAAGTACATCGACTATCCGAAGGCTTACCCTGCAGTGGCCGACCTGTGTGCCAATCCCAATCCTCCCTATTCGCAGATGGCCTACTACATCTGCGCCATGGCCTACAACCTTAAGGACTGGAAAACTCTGGCAGAGTACACCCCGCTGGCCAAGGAGTTTGACGACCCCGACGCCAAGAAGTTCATGGACGCCGCTTCCACCAACGCGCTGCTTCAGCAGGGCGACACCATCGGCTGGGTGAAGGCCATGCGCGAGCAGATTGCCAAAGACCCCACCAGCGAGGAGAGCGAAGTGACCATTCAGAATCTGATGGCCTTCTACGCCAAGAACCCCGTGGAGCTGGGCAAGTTCTGCGACGAGGTGCTGGCCGAGGCTCCCTACAGCAAGATGGCCAATTACGGCAAGGGCTACAGCCTCTTCGCCGAGTCCAAGTATGCCGAGGCTCTGGAATACTACAAGAAGTCGGTGGAGGCCGATCCCGACTATCTGGACGGCAACATCCAGTGCGGCATCTGCCTGTTTAACATCGCCGACGCCAACAACAAGACCATCGCCGGCAAGCGCTACAAGTCGCAGGCCGAGGCCGACGCCGATGTGCAGAAGAACGTGAGGGCCTACTTCGAGCAGGCACTGCCTTACTTCGAGAAGGTGCGTCAGCTTGTGCCCGACGACAGTGGCAAGTGGGCCTACGAGTTGCGCACCATCTACAATGCCATAGGTCAGAAGGACAAGGCCAAGGAACTTGAGAACTATTAATTTACTGACGATATTGCTTATCGCTGCAAGTCTTCATGCCGCCCCGGGCGGTGTGAAGACTTGTGGTAATGAGACCGGCGACGGACGGGCGCTCCGCCTCAACGAGCGGGCCTACCGTCTGCGCTACGTCTCCGTTGACTCCGTGCGCGCACTGGCCCTGAAGGCGCAGCGCCTGGCCGTGAGCGGGGAGCAAAAGTGCTACGCCCTTGAGAATCTGGCCTTCGAGGCCTATCAGCAGATGCGATTCTCGGAGGCCAACGCACTCATCAAACAGGCGAGAGGACTGACGCGCAACCAGATCTCGCAGCTGGCCCTCGACGTGCTGGCCATGAAGGTGGCGCAGCGCACGGGCGACTTTCGGGCTTACCATCGGGCTCAGGTGCATGCCGACGAAAAGCTGTTGCGCATACAGGACGAGGAGGAAGGGCTCACGCAGTATGAACACGACCGTCTGCGCTACTGCCGCAGCGAGATGCACATCATTGCGAGCACCTATTTTTATTACCTGCGCATGGATTCGCTCTCGAGGGCAGAGCTCCTGGAAGTGGGGCGCGACGTGGAGGACATGCGCGACACGGCACAATGGCTCAACTTCCACTACATGACCGGCAGCGGCGGATATTACAAAGGGACGGAGGAAGACGTGCACTACCACGAGATGGAAGACCTCTTCCGCGTGCTCTCCGTGGCCCGGCGCAGCGGCAATCTCTACTTTCAGGGCAACGCCATGCAGGCCATCGCCGAACACACGGGGAGCGACGACATGGCCCGCAATGCACAGGAGGCTTTTGCCGCCTACAAAGACATATTTCAAGAGGGCGCGGCGCTCAGAACACGGGCCGAGCTGGCCTTCGACGAGGGGCGCTACAAGGATGCCCTGGGTTATCTGCTCGAGGCCAAAGAGCTCGTTGAGGAGCAGCACCGGCGAGACACGTTGCCGGAGTTGCAGTGGGAGAGCCGCATCTACGAGCATCTCTCCATGGTCTACAGCGCCTTGGAGGAAAAGGAAAATTCCAGGCTCTACCGCCTGCGCTATCTGGACTGTCTGGAGCTGATGCGACAGGACATCGACGTGGAGAGCCGTCAGTTGCAGGTGATACAGTCGCAGAGAAGTCTCTACGTTAAGTTGACGGCCTTCGTGCTGCTGTCGCTTTTCACGCTGGTGGCTTTTGCCCTGCTTATGAGGAGCATCAAGCGGCGCGGCAGGAAACATAAGGAGAGTCTGGAGGAAAAGCTTGTGGAAATAGGCGAGGAGGCCGACGCCATGACGCTGAGGCTTCACAGGGAAAAGGTGGCCAACATCGAGAGGCGCACCAAGGTGGCGCTGGCGGCTTCGGTGATACCCTTCATCGAACGTCTGCTGCACCCCTCGGCAGATGCCGGATACATCAGGGAACTGACCGAGGAGATAGAGCGTCTGGGCGGCGTGCTGACCCAATGGATACAGATACAGAAGGGGCAGCTCAACGTGGGCATCACCACCTTCGCCCTGCAGCCGCTGCTGGACACCATCGCCCTCAACCGGCCCACTTTCGAGCGGCAGGGCATCACGCTGACCGTGCCCCAGACGGAGGCGGAGGTGAAGGCCGACCGCGTGCTGACGCTCTTCATGCTTAACACCCTCTGCGACAACGCCCGTAAATACACGCCCGAGGGCGGCCGGGTGGATATTGAAGTGGAGGAGACGGAGCAGTATGTGGAGATTGCCGTGAAGGACAGCGGCTGCGGATTTGACGCTGCAGATGAAGAGAAAAAGGGGCACGGCTTCGGGCTGCTCAACTGCAAAGGCATCATCCAAAAATACAGAAAGATGTCCAAGCGTTTCGCCGTGTGCGACATGGGCCACGAGAGCGAAGCGGGGAAGGGAAGCCGCGTTTGGTTTCGCCTGGCCCGCATCCTGGTGGTGACTTTCGCCCTCACCTTGTCTCTCGGAGCAGCGGCGCAGGACGTGAAGCAGCAGACACGAGACAGCCTGTCCATGCACAACGATGCTGCCGTGGAGGCGCTGGAGCGTCACGACTGGGAGGCCTACAAGCGCCACAACGACGAGTGCGTCAGGTTGCACCACGAGCTGACCCGCGATCCCAACCTGCCACTGTATGCGCAGCGTATAGAGTTGATGAGGCGTCTGGGTCAGGTGTTCATTCTGGTGGCGCTGGTCATGGCACTGTTCTCGCTGACCATATTCTCGCTGATGGTCCACCGTGTGCGCCGTCAGGCCGTGCTTAAGCTCGATGCGGAGAATACGCTGGAGGAAGCGCGGGAGAAGGTGGCGCGACTGGGCTACGAAGTGGACCGCCTCTACTGTCAGAACCAAATCCTGGACAACTGCCTCTCCACCATCAAACACGAGACCATGTATTATCCGGCCAGGATACGGCAAATGCTGGAGAGTGCCACGCGCGATCAATTGCATGAAGTGTGCAGTTACTACCGGAAGATCTACGGCATGCTCACGATGCAGGCCGAGAGTCAGCTGCAGGAGCCGGTGTTCAGGCGGCAGACGGTGCGCCTGGACGAAATCATAAAAGGCGCTCCGCGGGTGGAGGTGATCGGTGACGCCATGCTGCTCGGGGAGTTGCTGAAGCGTTTGGGCGGCGGCTTGTTTGCGGTCACGGAGAGAGAGAAAGACGTGCTGGTGAGCACGGCGAACGGCAGCAGGGCCGACGAGCACCAGTTCATGGCTACGGCCGACAACTTCGACGCCATGGTCGCCAAGGAAATACTGAGAGAACACGACGCGTTCTCCGGACACCCCGGATTACGCCTGTACGCTGATAACCAAAAAATATACTTCACACTATGGAAAACTTCAAAGTCATCATAGTCGAAGACGTCAGTCTCGAACTGAAGGGTACGGAGCAAATCTTCCGCACGGAGATCCCAGAAGCCACCATCATCGGCACGGCGCAGAACGAGGCCGAGTTGTGGAAGCTGGTCAGACAGGAGCTGCCCGACCTGGTGTTGCTGGACCTCGGACTGGGAGGCAGCACGACCGTGGGCGTGGATCTCTGCCGGCAGTTGCGCACGAGATACTCACAGCTCAAGATTCTCATCTTCACGGGTGAGGTGCTCAACGAACGACTGTGGGTGGAGGCCCTGGCCGCCGGAGCGGACGGCATCATTCTCAAGACGGGCAACCTGCTGCAGCGCGACGACGTGCAGCTGGTGATGCACGGACGCCACATGGTGTTCAACGAGCCGATACTGGAGAAAATCCTGACCCGATTCCGCAAGAGCGTGAACGCCGAGACGCAGCAGACGGACGCCCTGCTGGACTACGACATAGACGAATATGACGAGCGCTATCTCCGTCATTTGGCTTTGGGCTACACCAAAGATATGATCGCCTCGCTCAAGACGATGCCTTTCGGCGCCAAGAGTCTGGAGAAGAGGCAGACCGAACTCATCAACCGGCTCTTCCCCGAAAGGGAGCGTCAGGGCGTGAACGCCACGCGGCTGGTGACGCGGGCGCTGCAGTTGCACATCATCGATTTGGAGAATCTGAAGGCCGACGAGTAAGCTATAAAAGGAAACACGCGAGATGCAAGAGATGAACATAGACCAGTTTTTCAGATTCCTTTGGCTGCACGGCGCAGAATGGGTGGGCGACCGCCATTTGGCCTATGTGCTGATGGGACTGATGGCTCTTGGGGCCGTGGTGTATTCCGGCATGCTGAGGCCGCGCTCCTGTCCCATGCCCCGTGACGGTTACATCGCCGCCGTGGTGGTCGGGCTGACGCTGACAGCCGGTATCGTGCTGCTGGCCGTGGTGCCCACATCGCCGCTGCTGAGCATCTCCGGAGGTATTGCCGGCAGCCCGTGGCTGGCCGGACTCTACCCGGTTTCCACCGTGACCGTGGTGATTGTGTCCATGGTGTACGGTCTCGTGTCGGGCGTTCTTTCTTCATGGCTGGACGTGGTGGAACTTTTGTGTTACGGCTTCCGTCGGTGGCCGTGGCTGATATTGGTGGGTATGGTATGGTGAATCTGGAAGAACTGAATCCCGCGCAGCAAAGCGCCGTGATCTGTTGCGACGCTCCCTCGCTGGTGATTGCCGGTGCGGGCAGCGGCAAGACCCGTGTGCTCACCTATAAAATCGCGTGGCTGATGGAGCAAGGGATGGCACCGGAGCACATCCTGGCTCTGACCTTCACCAACAAAGCCGCCAAGGAAATGCAGGAGCGCATCGCCCTGCAGGTGGGGGCGGAAAAGGCTTCCCGCCTGTGGATGGGCACCTTTCACAGCATCTTCTACCGCATTCTGCGCTATGAACATGAGTTGCTCGGCCTCTCCTCAAACTTCACCATCTACGACCAAACGGACTCCAAGGCCCTGATCAAGACCATCGTTCGCGAGATGGGGCTGGATGAAAAAGTATATAAGCCGGGCTCCGTGGCCGGACGCATCTCCGCGGCAAAAAACCGTCTGGTGATGCCCGAGCAATACATGGCGTCGGCCAACATCATGAATGCCGACCGTGCGGCCAAGGTGCCGGCAACGGGTGAGATATACAGGCGCTACGCCCAAAGGTGCCGACAGGCCGAGGCAATGGATTTCGACGACCTGCTGCTCCACACATGGTTGCTCTTCAGAGACCATCCCGAGGTGTGCCGCAAATATGAGGAGCGCTTCCAGTTCGTGCTGGTGGACGAGTATCAGGACACGAACTACGCCCAGGACCAGATTGTCTGGCAGTTGACGCAACACCGGCAGAGAGTGGCCGTGGTGGGCGACGACGCCCAAAGCATCTACTCTTTCCGCGGCGCCAACATTAACAACATTCTGCGTTTCAGGGAGCGCTACAACGGGGCGAAGCTCTTCAAACTGGAGCAGAACTACCGCTCGACGCAGACCATCGTCAATGCCGCCTCCAAGCTGATTGCGCACAACAAGGGACAGATTCCCAAAGAGGTCTACTCCAAAAAAGACGTCGGGGATCCGATTGAGCTGATGCGTTGCTACAGCGACATCGACGAGGCCGGCTCGGTGATGAAGCGCATCAAGGAGTTGCACAACCGCAAGGGCTTCTCCTTCGCCGACATCGCCATACTCTACAGGACCAATGCCCAAAGCCGTTCGTTCGAGGAAGTTTTGCGCAAAAACGCCGTTCCCTACAGAATCTACGGCGGCGTGTCGTTTTACCAGCGCAAAGAAATCAAGGACGCAATAGCCTATTTCCGTCTCGCCGTGAATCCCTACGACGAAGAAGCGCTGAGGCGCGTCATCAACTATCCGGCAAGAGGCATCGGACAGACTACGATGGACAAGCTGTCGGAGGAAGCCGTGAAATCGCAGAAGCCCATTTGGGACGTCATCGCCGCGCCGGATACGCTGGACATGTCGGGAGGTACCAAGGGTAAGTTGCGGGATTTCTACAGGCTGATTCAGGATCTGCACGAGCTATCCGGGAGCGAAACGGCCGATGTGTTCTCGCAGGCGGTGATGGAGCGAAGCCGCCTGAAAGAGGAGATTAACCGCGGAAAGGAAGCGGAAGACATCTCGCGGCAGGAAAACATGCAGGAGCTGATGGACGGCATCGCCGCATTCACTGCAGAGCGTCTGGAGCAAAGCCTGGAAGCCGGCATCGCCAATTATCTGCAGGAGGTCTCGCTGATGAGCGACCTGGACGAGATGAACAGGCAGGAGGGCACGGACGGTGTTGTGACGATGATGACCATACACTCGGCCAAGGGCTTGGAGTTCAGGGCGGTGTTCGTGGTTGGCCTGGAGGAAGAGCTTTTTCCTTCTGCCATGGCATTGGAAACCCCTATGGGGATAGAGGAGGAGCGGCGCCTGTGTTATGTGGCCATGACGCGTGCGGAGGAGGTGCTGGTGTTTACCACCTCAAGATCGCGTTTTCGCTACGGTAAGGTGGAGCAGATGCAGCCGTCGAGATTCCTGCAGGAGACCGGTATCTTCGGATCGCCGTCGAAGGAGACGACCTCACGGCCCGTGATCATGCCGAGGCGTAATGCGCCCACTCCGTCAGGAAGCAGCGTGCGCCCGCTGTCCGCCCTGAAGCCCGTAGCCGGCAGCAGACCTGTGGCCGGCAGCAGGCCCCCGTCGGGCGGCAAGCCGGCGTCTGCCCCCGAGTCGGTCGTTGCGGGAGACATCATCATCCACGAGCGTTTCGGACGGGGTAAGGTGGTGTCGACGTCGGACAGCGGTATAGACGCCAAAGCTGTAGTGGACTTTGAGAACGCCGGCGTGAAGCAACTGCTGTTGCGTTTTGCCAAATTTCAAAAAGTAGAAGGTTAGGAGCAGAGCGCACCGGTCAGGATAGTCCCCGGTGGAGCTTCTCCAAAAAGTCCTTGCTGATGGCCTGGTGAGGACGGGGTCCGTGCTTGCGGATGTTCACCAGCATGAGGATGTCGTGGGGCACAATCTCTACGCGCACCATCGAGGTTTCTTCTGCAGGATCTCCGTCGTAGTGGATCACGCCGGGATGCTCGCGCTGAATGGTGATGTTGCGGCACTTGAAGCTCTGACAGCGCGGATTGCGGTAGATGGTCTTGTGCACCATCTGATAAGCGATGGGGCCGCTCTCAATCAGGGGGAAGGGCTCGATGATGCTGACGTCCATCAGACCGTCCTGCATGGAGGCTTTGGGGGCAATCCAGAAATTGTTGCCGTATTGGCCGGCGTTGGCACAGGTCAGGAGGAAGGCCTTCACGGTGTCCGTGTGTATCTTCCAGTCTTCCGTGACATATTCAAGAGTGTAGGTCTCACTCTCGTAGGCCATGCCCAAGCGCAGGGCGTTCTCGACATAAGTAATCAGACCACGCCGTCCGGCCTTGGCGAAATTTTCGGAGAGGTTGGCGTCGAAGCCCATGCCTGCCGTGCAGAAGAAAGGACGCCCGTTGATGCGACCGTAGTCCAAGCGGTGAATGGTGCACTCGTTGATGATCTGCAGAGCACCTCTGGGGTTCATCGGGAGGGCCAGGTGGCGGGCCAGGCCGTTGCCGCTGCCGCAGGGGATGATGCCCAGGGCCGTCTCGGTGTGGATCAAAGCTCTGGCCACCTCGTTGACCGTGCCGTCTCCTCCCACGGCCACCACAATGTCGATGCCTTGCGCAATGGCTTCGCGGGTGATCTCCGCGGCATGGCCTGCATGCTCCGTGTAGCGAATCTCATAATTGAAACGTGCAGGGTCAATATATTCCGGAATCAGGGCAATGATATGCTCTTTGTCCTTTGTGCCCGAAATGGGATTGACGATAAACCAGATGCTCATCTTCATATCGGGTACAAAAATACGGAAAAGAAGAAAGACATTAATCAACAAAAATGCTAAAAAATAAAAAAAAAGGAATTTTAGCAAATAACTTCCCGAATAATGGTCCCAACTCTATTTTTTTTCGTACCTTTGCACAGAATTGCAAGACATAAAGAATATCGACCTATATGGGTATACTAGAAGAGAAACTTTCAAAACACCCTTTTGTCGCTCTTTCCAAAGAGGTTAAGAGAAGGGGCATTTACCCTTATTTTCGCCAGATTGAAGGCAAGCAGGGTACAGAAGTTGAAATGGGCGGACACCACGTGTTGATGTTCGGCAGTAACGCCTATACCGGTCTGACCGGTGATCAGCGTGTCATCGATGCCGGATGCGCAGCAATGCAGCAGTATGGCAGCGGATGTGCCGGAAGCCGTTTCCTGAACGGCACGCTGGATATTCACGTACAGTTGGAGAAAGAACTGGCTGAATTCGTCGGCAAAGACGATTGCCTGTGCATCTCGACCGGCTTCACCGTGAACAGCGGTGTCATCCCCCAGCTGGTCAGCAAGGACGACTACGTCATCTGTGACGATCGCGACCACGCCTCCATTGTGGACGGCCGCCGTCTGTCTTTCGCCACGCAGTTGCACTACAAGCACAACGATATGGCAGATCTGGAGCGCGTGCTTCAGCGCTGTGAGCCGGACAAGGTGAAGCTCATAGTCGTGGACGGCGTGTTCTCCATGGAAGGCGACCTGTGCAAGTTGCCCGAGATTGTGGAGCTGAAGCACAAGTACAACGCCTCCATCATGGTGGACGAAGCGCACGGTTTGGGCGTGTTCGGACGTCAGGGTCGCGGCGTTTGCGACCATTTCGGTCTGACCGACGAGGTGGATCTCATCATGGGCACCTTCTCTAAGTCGCTGGCTTCCATCGGCGGTTTCATTGCTGCCAATCAGGAGATTATCGACGCCCTGCGCCACATGGTTCGCACCTATATCTTCTCCGCATCCTGCACACCGGCCGCCACGGCTGCCGCCCGTGAGGCTTTGCGCATCATCAAGAGCGAGCCCGAGCGTCTGGAGGCTTTGTGGAACGTCACCAACTACGCCTTGAGCCGTTTCAAGGAAGAAGGCTTCGAAATCGGTGACACGGAGTCGCCTATCATTCCTCTTTATGTGCGCGACGTTGACAAGACCTTCGTGGTGGTGGCCCGCGCGTTCGAAGAAGGCGTTTTCATCAACCCCGTGATTCCTCCCGCCTGCGGTCCTCAAGACACGCTGGTGCGCTTCGCGTTGATGGCCAATCACACCAACGAACAGGTGGACCGCGCCGTTGTCGCCTTGAAGAAGGTGTTCAAGGAGTTGGACATCATCAAGTAAACAAAGTCTTTTTGAGTCGCCGGGGCCTTACAGCCGGGTGACAAAAGAAAAAATATCCTCGGGCAGATCCACTGTCCGGGGTTTTTCTTTAAACAAGCCGAACACCGAGGCGCCGCTGCCGGACATGGCCGCATAGAAAGCGCCTTCACGCAGCATCATCGTCTTGAGTGCGGCGACATCGGGATGATTGGGGAATACGCTGCCTTCAAAATCGTTGGTCAGTTCGTTCCATCTGATTTCCGAATTGTTGCGGGGCCAGTGTGTGCGGTTGGTCTCGTCGGGCCTGACGGACTGATAGGCTTCCTTCGTGCTGACAAAATCAGAGGGTTTGGTCAGCCAGATCCAACAGCCTTTGAGATCAATGTCTACAGGGGTGAAAATATTGCCGATGCCTTCTGCCAGGACGGGCTTGTTGCGCACAAAAAACGCGCAGTCTGCGCCGAGTCGCCCTACACGCTGCTCCATCTCCGTCTCGCTGAGGCCGAGGCGGAAGAGTTCGTTCAGCAGCTTCATGGTGAAAGCTGCGTTGCTGCTGCCGCCACCCAAGCCGGCACCGGAGGGGATGTTTTTGTGCAGCGAGATGTGAAGAGGGGGGATGCGGAAGCCCTCTTCCCTCAGCATCCTTGCGACTCGCATGACCAGATTGTCGTCGCCGGCAGCGGACAATGGAATGCCCGTCACCGTCAGAATGTCGGGCGCATTCTGGGCTCCGGTTTCAAGCGTTGAAACGGAAATTTTGTCGTACAGCGGAATAGGGTAGAAAATGGTCTCAATATCGTGATAACCATCGCTTCTACGCCTCAAAATACGCAGTCCGATGTTAATTTTGCAGTTTGAAAGGCAGTTTTTTACCATATTTTTGCACAAATATAGAAAAAAAAATGTACCTTTGCACAAAATTTATGAAATAAGTGTTCTTTTTTACCAATTATTAACTAAAAAGTAAAAAGTATGAAAAAGTTTGTTTCTGTATTTGCTTTGGCTCTTGTAGCAATGAGCGCTTCTGCAGAGAACCTCTACAAGGAAAGCAAGTTTTTTGACAACTGGTATGTCGGCATCCAGGGCGGTATCGCCTCTCCTGCTGTCGGTCATGCCTTCTGGAAAGACGCCCGCGGCGCTTTCGGTCTGAACGTAGGTAAGCAGCTGACTCCCGTCTTCGGCATGGAGTTGGAGTACACCGGCGTGGTTAACACCGCTTGCTCCGGCAACCAGGCTACTTGGGCCAGCCTCAACAACGGCGGCTTTGCCATCGACTACACCGTGCTCACCTTGAACGGTACCGTTAACCTGATGAACCTCTTCGGCGGTTACAAGGGTACTCCCCGTCTGTTCGAAATCCAGGCTGTAGGCGGTTCCGGTTGGGGTCACACCTTCATCCCCGGTGCTGACAACGACGCCAACGATTTGGTCTTCAAGTTTGGTGCCAACTTCAACTTCAACCTCGGCAAGGAGAAGGCTTGGACCGTTGCTCTGAAGCCCGCCATTCTGTATGATTTCGTCAACAGAGACCTGGCTATGACGGCTCGTGCTGCTCAGATTCAGATCTTCGCCGGCTGCACCTACCATTTCAAGAACAGCAACGGCACCCACAGCTTCGCCTTTGGTCGCGCCTACGACCAGGCAGAGGTTGATCGCCTGAACGCTACCATCAACGAGACTCGCGGTATGGTTGCCGATCGCGATCAGACCATCGCTACCAAGAACCAGCGCATCGCCGACCTCGAGGCTGCTCTCAAGGCTTGTGAGGCTAAGCCCGCTGTCGTTCAGACCGTTACCAACACCAAGGACAACCTGGAGTGCTACGTTTACTTCCACCAGGGTAAGAGCAACATTTCCGCAGCTCAGCAGCCCAACGTAGAGCGCATCGCCACCTTCCTGAAGAACCACGCCGGTAGCAAGGTTGTGATCAAGGGTTATGCTTCTCCCGAGGGTAGCGTAGAGGTTAACGAGCGTATTGCCCGTCAGCGTGCTGAAGCCGTGAAGACGATGCTCATCAACAAGTACAAGATTGCTGCCGACCGCATCTCCGCTGAGGGTCAGGGCGTAGGCAACAGCTTCTCTGAGCCCGACTGGAACCGTGTAAGCATCTGCACCATCCAGCAGTAATCCATATTTTATAAGATAAGTATAAAAGGAAATCCCCCGGCCGAGCGGCCGGGGGATTTCTTTATGTCCAGCAGAGAGGGGAGCTTATTTGGCTCCGCCCTTCCAGAAGTCTTCCTCAGCCTTCTTCTTGCGCAGGTATTCCTGATACTCGGCCTGAGCCTTGGCGTTGGCAGCGTTGGCGGCAATAGCCTGCTTCAGGTTGGCTTTCAGACGCTCTGCTGCGGGGGCCACGGTGATGTCGGACTCGGCAGCCTTGTCGCAGTAAGTGACGGCCGTCTGGAAGTCGTGAGCCTTTGTGAGGTTGATGGCCTGCTGATAGTATGCCTTGCCCACAATGTTGGGGTTGTAGCTGATGGCCTTTTCAACATATTCTCCGCTCTTGGTGACGGCGCCGGATGAGGCCAGGGCGCGTGCAACTCTCAGGCAGATGTTGCCTCTGACGTCATCGTTGGGAGCCAGCTCAAGGGCCTTATTATAATAGGTAAGACACTCCTGCGCCTTGCCTTCTTTCTGCAACTTCTGAGCGAAGCCGATGCTTGAGGTGAAGGTGGGCTGGATGTTGTAGGCGGCAACGGCATATTCGTAGTAGATGTCGGAGTCGTCGCATCCGTTCTGGGCCATCAGGTTGATGGCGTTGTTCAGCTTGTTGATGTCCGTCTTGTAGCTGTCAAACTTCTTGGTGTAGATGGCAATGATCTGATCCCTGTCGGCTGCGCCTGAGGCGGCGAAGGTCTGGTCGATGAAAGCCAGAGGGCCGTCGTATGTAGCCACCAGTTTCTCTGCCTTCTCGGTGTCGCCCTGCTCCTGGGCTTCCTTGGCCAGCTGGAGCATCTTCTCGCAGGCGTCCTTGGAGTCGAGATAGTCCTGCAGATACTGCTCGCGCCATACGTCGGGCGTGTTCTGGCCGGCATAGTACTTGTAGATGGCGTCGGACACCATGAAGAAGGTCTGCAGACATCCGCCGGTGATTTCGCGACCGCCCTGTTCGTTGACCATCTTGATGGCGGTGGCGAAGTTGTCCCAAGCCTTGTTGAGCGTGTAGCCGGAACCGGGCACATTGGGTGCAGTCCAGTTGTAGTATTCGGCTTTCACGGCCAACACATCGCCCAAAGTGCTGCGCAGAGCGTCGCTTTTCTCCATCTTGTTGAGATCGTCAAGACGCTCCTGTCGTGCTTCGAACATGGCCATGAGGTCGTCAAAGTACTGCTTCTTCTTAGCGTCGTCCGTGGAGGCATTGATAAGGTTGTAGAGCATGTAGGGCGCCATACCCTTGTAAATGCCCGTGATGGAGTAGGGCGCCTTCTCCATCAGCCATTTCCAGGAAATGTAGGCCTCGTTCCAATCCTGATTCTGAAGTGCCATCTGATAGGTGGACACGTGGCCGCGCGCTTCCTGCACGCTGTCGGGGCAGGTGTAGGCGATACGCTCGTCGATGTTTTGCCAATCGTTGATTTGTGCGTTGGCGGCACTGCAGCATGTTAATGCTCCGAGTGCCAATAGTTTTTTCAGTTTCATTGTTCGATATTTAGGTTGTTTTTATCGGTTTACGTAAGCAAAGATAGTAAAAAGTTGCTGTATGCCTATTTGCCGGCGGGGAATATTTTAGTAAATTAAGTTTTTTTTGTAATTTTGCGGCATGATATTTGTCCAAATAGTTCTTATCGCGCTTGGAATGGGGCTTGTGTTGTGGGGTGCAGACCGCTTCACCGACGCATCTACGGCCATCGCGAGGCGTTACAGAATCAGTGAGCTGGTCATCGGCCTGACCGTTGTAGCCATCGGCACTTCTTTGCCGGAGTTTATGGTGAGTTTTTTTAGCGCCCTGCGCGGCAGTGCGGACATGAGCGTGGGCAACATCATGGGTTCGAACATCTTCAACGCCCTGATGATTGTCGGCGTGTCCAGTTTGCTGATGCCGCTGTCCATTTCGAGGCGTGCGTTGTTTACCGACATGCCGGTCGCTATCGGTGTGTCCGTTTTGCTGGTGATTCTCGGATGTCAGGACGGTTTGTCTCGACTGGACGGTTTGGGGCTGATTATCATTTTTTCCGCTTACTTGGGCTGGACCGTCTATTATGCACGCCATCACAGGTCTCAGGAACTCTATCCTGAGGACAAAATCATGAGTTTGCCCCGCACGGTGTTGTTCTTGATAATCGGGACGCTGTGTCTTGTGGCAGGAGCCAGGCTGATGGTGGACAATGCGGCGGCGCTGGCTCAGACGGTGGGCGTGTCGGAGCGTGTCATCGCCATCACGGTGCTGGCGGCGGGAACATCGCTGCCGGAATTTGCCACGAGCCTTGTGGCTGCTTATAAGGGCAGGGAAGGGCTTGCCGTGGGTAATGTGTTGGGCAGCAACATCTTCAACATACTTTTCGCCTTGGGGCCCTGTGCCGTGATACGTCCGCTGAGCATGGAAGGACTGAAGCCGACAGACATAGGCTATTTCATCGGCAGCGTAGTGTTGCTGTTTGTCTTGTCGCTGCACAAGGGACAGATAGGGCGCATGAAAGGTGCTGTCCTGATGGTGGCATATCTGGCCTACATAGTTTTGCTTCTGACCCATTAAAATAAAAAAATGGAGAGATAAGCAAAAAAATGTAAAAAAACAGAATTGTCAAGACAAAAGAAATTCGTATCTTTGCGCCCGTAATTTTATACTTCCATAAAAAGGTATGGCGACAAAGAGAAAAACGATTTGCCCCGATTTCATTTTTGAAAGCAGTTGGGAGGTTTGTAACAAAGTCGGCGGTATATATACCGTGCTTTCCACGCGAGCAAAGACTTTGCAGCAGGAAATGCAGGACAAGTTGATATTCATCGGCCCCGACTTCTGGAAGGATAAGAAAAATCCCCTGTTCAAGGAGGAAAAGCAATTGTTCAAAGACTGGGCTGCCGTTGCGGCAAAGGAGGGGCTCGTGATCCGTACCGGTCGTTGGAACATCCCCGGCAGTCCCTGTGTCATTTTGGTGGATTTTAATCCGTTTTATGCCGAGAAAAATCAAATATATACCGATGCGTGGAACGATTTCCAGGTGGATTCTCTGAACGCTTACGGCGACTACGATGAGGCCTCCATGTTCTCGTATGCAGCGGCGAAAGTGGTGGAGAGCTTTTATAAATTTTACCTGAGTGAGACAGAAAACGTGATTTATCAGGCACACGAGTGGATGACCGGTCTCGGCGCACTCTATTTGCGGAAGCATGTGCCTGCTATCGCCACAATTTTTACGACTCACGCCACCACCATCGGCCGCTCTATCGCCGGAAACGGCAAGCCGCTTTACGAGTACCTGTGGGCATACAACGGCACTCAGATGTCGCATGAGCTCAATGTGGCCGCCAAACATTCGATCGAGCATCAAACCGCATATTATGCCGATTGCTTCACCACCGTTTCCGATGTGACGGCAAAGGAATGTGCGGAGTTGCTGGACAAGCCCTGCGACGTCGTGCTGATGAACGGCTTTGAGGCAGATTTTGTGCCTGATAGCAAGAACTTCGACAAGGTGCGTAAGGAAGCCCGGGAGCGTATCTTCCGTGTGGCCAATGCCCTTACGGGTTGCACTTTTGCCGACGACACGCTCGTTGTGGCCACTTCCGGGCGATACGAATTCAAAAACAAGGGCATCGATGTCTTTGTGGAATCCATGAACCGTCTGCGTCACACACTTCAGTCGCAGGCCGGCAGTCGCCAGGTCCTGGCCCTCGTCGAGGTGCCGGCATGGAGTGGGGCAGCCCGCGTGGATTTGACGGATCGCCTGAAAGGTAAGGCCAAGACCTACGATACGGCGCTCGACTGTCCCGTGCTCACGCATGAGTTGCACGATTTCGGTCACGACAATGTCATGGGGCAGTTGCGCTATTTCGATTTTTGGAACCACCCTGCAGACCGTGTGAAGATAGTCTTTGTGCCCTGCTATCTGGACGGTAAAGACGGCGTGTTCAACCGCCACTATTACGATATGCTCATCGGTAACGACTTGTCGGTATATCCTTCTTATTATGAGCCTTGGGGCTACACTCCTCTGGAGTCGGTAGCTTTCCATGTGCCCTGTATCACGACGTCATTGTCAGGTTTTGGTATGTGGGCGGATACTGTTAAAGGATCGCGCTCGACCCTTATGGACGGCGTGGAAGTGGTGACACGCACCGATTATAATTATTCTGAGGTGGCAGATGCCATTGCCGCTATTGTAGAGCGCTATATGACGCTCCCGGACAAGGAGGTCGCCGCAGCCCGCAAGGCTGCCGGGAAGCTCTCGGAAAAGGCTCTTTGGAAGCATTTTATAAAATACTACCACGAGGCTTACGAGATTGCCCTGCGCAATGCCAAAAAGAGAAAAAATAATTAAATAATTATATACGCAAAGTTATGAAAATTAAAGCTGATTATGCAAACGCTCCGCAGTGGAAGACCCTGACCGTGAAGTCGAGCCTTCCCGCTCAGTTGAAGTGCCTGGATGAAATCGCTCACAACATGTGGTGGGTGTGGAACTTTGAGGCCCGTGACCTGTTCCGCGATCTGGACCCCCAGATTTACCACGATGTGAAGCACAATCCCGTGATGCTTCTGGAACGCCTGTCTTTTGACCGCAAGGAAGAGATTCTGAAAGATAAGGCCTTGATGAAGCGCATCAACGAGGTTTACGATTCCTTCCGTGAGTATATATCTGTGAAGCCCGACAGCACCCGTCCTTCCGTGGCTTACTTCTGCATGGAGTACGGTATTCACTCTGCCCTGAAAATTTACAGCGGCGGTCTGGGTATGCTTGCCGGTGACTATATCAAGGAAGCATCCGACTCCAACGTGGACATGTGTGCCGTAGGTTTCCTCTATCGTTTCGGTTACTTCACTCAGAGCCTGTCGATGGACGGACAGCAGATTGCCAACTACGAGACGCAGAACTTCGGTTCGTTGCCCATTGAGCGTCAGCTCGACGAGAACGGTAATCCTTTGGTGGTTGACGTTCCTTACAACAACTATCAGGTGCACGCTTATGTATGGCGCGTGAATGTGGGTCGCGTGAAATTGTATCTCCTTGATACCGACAACGAAATGAACTCCGAGTTCGACAAACCCATTACCCACGCTCTTTACGGCGGCGACTGGGAAAACCGTCTCAAGCAGGAGATTCTGCTCGGTATCGGCGGTATGCTGCTGCTGAAGAAGTTGGGCATCAAGAAGGATATCTATCATTGCAACGAGGGTCATGCCGCACTCTGCAACCTGCAGCGCCTGTGTGACTACATCGAAGAGGACGGTTTGAATTTCAACCAAGCTCTCGAGCTGGTGCGTGCCAGCGGTCTTTACACCGTGCACACTCCCGTGCCTGCCGGTCACGACTACTTCGAAGAGGGTCTCTTCGGTAAATATATGGGCGCTTATCCCCAGAGACTGGGTATCACTTGGGATGAGTTCATCGGCATGGGCCGTACGAATCCTGACGATAAGGGTGAGAAGTTCTGTATGTCCACTTTTGCCTGCAACACCTGTCAGGAAGTTAACGGCGTAAGTTGGTTGCACGGTGAGGTGTCGAAGAAGATGTTCGCACCGATTTGGACGGGTTATTATCCTGCCGAGAGCCATGTCGGCTATGTCACCAACGGCGTGCATTTCCCCACATGGGTTGCTGCCGAGTGGTTAGCTTTGTACGCCAAATACTTCGATACGAATTTCATGAGCGACCAGTCGAACGAGGATATTTGGCACGGCATCTACAAATGTCCCGATGAAGAGATCTGGGAAGTGCGCAAGACGCTGAAAAAGAAGCTATTCGAGTATGTGGCACAGCAGTACAGCGAGACCTGGCTGAAGAATCAGGGCGATCCCCAGCGCGTAACCAAACTCTTGCAACGCTTTGACCGCAATGCACTGGTAATCGGCTTCTGCCGCCGTTTCGCCACCTACAAGCGTGCCCATCTGCTGTTTACAGACTTGGAGCGTCTCTCCAAGATTGTCAACAACCCCGAGCGCCCCGTTATCTTCCTCTTTGCCGGTAAGGCTCACCCCGCTGACGGTGCCGGTCAGGGTCTGATTAAGAAGATATTCGAAATCAGCCAGCGTCCGGAGTTCCAGGGCAGAATCATCTTTGTTGAGGATTACGACTTCCTGTTGGCCCGTCGCCTTGTTTCCGGTGTCGATATTTGGATGAATACTCCGACGCGTCCCCTCGAGGCCTCCGGTACGTCCGGCGAGAAGGCAGAGATGAACGGTGTGGTGAACCTCAGCGTGAAGGACGGCTGGTGGCTTGAAGGCTACCGCGAAGGTGCCGGATGGGCGCTCACCGAGAAGCGCACCTATCAGAATCAGGGTTATCAGGACCAGCTTGATGCAGCCACCATCTACTCCCTGCTTGAGAACGAGATTCTGCCCTTGTATTATGACAAGGACGAGAATGGTCTCTCGACGCGTTGGATTCAGGTGATTAAGAACTCCATCGCCCAGATTGCTCCCCACTACACGATGAAGCGTCAGCTCGACGATTACTATTCGAAGTTCTACGAGAAGCAGGCCAAGCGTTTCCACGAGCTCACGGAAAACAATTTCCGTCTGGCTAAGGATATCGCTTTGTGGAAGGAGACCGTGGCAGAGCGTTGGGATGCCATCACTTTGGTCAGCTCCGAGTCTACCGCTCCCGCCAGCGGCATGCATGAGACCGGTAAGGAATATACGTTGCGTTATGTCATCAACGAGGCCGGACTCGATGATGCTGTAGCTTTGGAGAAAATCAATGTTGCCACCAATGAGGCCGGAGAGGATTACGTGTTCTCCGTTGAACCCCTGAAGATGGTCAAGAAAGAAGGTAACAACTACACTTTCGAAGTGAAACATTCTCCCAAGCAGGCCGGTCAGTACAAGTCGGCTGTGCGCATGTATCCCAAGAACGAGAACCTGCCTCATCGTCAGGACTTCTGCTACGTTAAGTGGTTGCAATTGCCTAACTGTTAAATAAAATGCTCCAGGGAAACCCCTCCGTTTCATACTTTTGGTAGCAGGTCCCTGGAGCTAAATAATTTAAATTTCTAATAACATTAAAAGTATGAGAGTTATTATTGAACCGAACTACGAGAGAATGTCCAAGTGGGCAGCCGATTATGTTGCCAAGCGCATCATTGAGGCCAATCCTACTGAGAGCAAACCGTTCAAGCTGGGCTGCCCCACGGGATCTTCTCCTCTGGGCCTCTACAAGGAGCTCATCAAGAAGTACGAGGCCGGAGAGCTGTCTTTCAAGAACGTCATCACGTTCAATATGGACGAGTATGTGAAGATTCCCGAGGATCATCCCGAGAGCTACCACTCGTTTATGTGGAAGAACTTCTTCTCCCATATCGACATCAAGAAGGAGAATGTGCATATTCTTGACGGCAATGCCCCCGATCTGGCCAAGGAATGCGAGGACTATGAGAAGTCTATTGAAGCGGCCGGTGGCATCGATCTCTTCATGGGCGGTGTTGGTCCCGACGGACACCTGGCCTTCAACGAACCGGGTTCCAGCCTTGCCAGCAAGACCCGTGTCAAGACGCTGACCACAGACACCATCATTGCCAACTCGCGTTTCTTCAACAATGACATGAATCTGGTGCCGAAGCAGGCTTTGACCGTGGGCATTGGTACGGTGATGGCTGCCAAGGAGGTGCTACTCGTGTGCAACGGCCACCACAAGGCCCGTGCCCTCCAGCACATCGTAGACGGCAACGTGAGCCACATGTGGACGGCCTCCATGCTGCAGATGCATCCCCACGCCATTGTGGTGTGCGACGAGGCTGCCTGCGATGAGTTGACAGTAGGCACCTACAAGTACTACTTGGACAAGGAAAGAGGCAATCTCTAAACAAGAAAACCTCAGCAAATCCGTTTCAGTGAAAAGAATCCGGGATAGCCGTAAATGCGGCACGTTCCGGATTCTTTTTTGTTCAATAAGCGCATAAACATATGCAAAGTAGGAGAAAATGCATTGATTCTTTTGCAGTTTACAAATAAATGTTGTAATTTTGCGGCGTCATATAGTCATTGTCAAAAGGATATGCATCAGTATGAGTGTTACGGAACTCTTAAATAACACCCGTGAGACAGCTTTTTCGTTTGAAGTTTTGCCGCCCATGCGCGGGAAAACGATAGACAGCGTTTTTCGTACAATAGACCGGCTGATGCCTTTCCGTCCTCTCTTTATTGAGGTGACAACGCACCGCAGCGACTATGTTTACAGAGATCGCGGCGACGGCAGTTTCGAGCGTGTGGAGCAGCGTCTCCGCCCCGGTACCGTGGCCATAGCTTCCGCCATCAAGCAGCGTTATCACGTGCCCGTTGTGCCTCACCTCATCTGCTCGGGCTACAGCCGGCAGGACACGGAGAACGAACTCATTGACTATTCTTTCCTGGATATCAAGGATCTCTTGGTGCTTCGCGGTGATAAAGCCAAGCAGGATTCACGCTTCATGCCCAAGTCGGGCGGACTGGCTCACGCCACGGAGTTGATAGGGCAGGTGGAGCAATTTAACCGCGGTATCCTGGAATATGGGGATCGTCATGACTATTGCATCGACCGTCCGTTCTCTTACGGCGTGGCTGCATATCCCGAGAAGCATGAAGAAGCCATGAACCTGCAGCAGGACATTGAGCGTCTGAAAGAAAAACAGGATTTGGGTGCGGGCTATGCCGTGACTCAAATGTTTTTCGATACGGACGTTTATCTGCGATTTGTCGACCGTTGCCGAGATGCCGGCATCACCATGCCAATCGTGCCCGGCCTGAAGCCCCTCAGTACGCTCAACCACTGCACGTTGTTGCCGCGTGTCTTTCATATTGATTTTCCTGAAGCTCTGGCCGCGCAGTTGTCCCGTTGTCAGTCTGACGACGACGTGAAAATGGTGGGTATGGACTGGTGTATCAATCAATGCGAACGCCTGAAGGCCGCAGGCGTGCCGTGCATCCATTTCTACACCATGAATGCGGCCGGCATCATTGAACAAATAGCAAGGGAGGTGTGGAAGTGACGCTGCAGGAATGTCTTTCCAATCGTGTGCTGCTTCTGGACGGGGCCATGGGCTCGCTGGTGCAGCAAAGCGTGCCTGAATACAAGGGATTGCCGGATATTCTGACTGTCGAACGCCCGGAGGTGATTCGGGATATTCATCGGCAGTATTTGGAAGCCGGTGCCGACATTATCACCACCTGTACGTTCAATGCTCAGCGTCTGAGTCTGAAGGATGCTGCCGTTTATCGCGAGGGGCTGGTGAGAGAGATTAATCTGGCCGCAGCGCGTTTGGCACGTGAGGTGGCGGATGAATATGCGCGTGAGTCCGGACGTCCACGTTTTGTTCTGGGCGATGTGGGGCCAACGGCCAAGATGCTTTCGCTCTCCCCGGACATCGCCTTGCCGAGTTTTCGCGATCTGGCATTCAATCAGTTGAAAGACATCTATCGCGAGCAGATAGAAGCACTGGCTGAGGGTGGAGTGGACGCCATCCTTTTGGAGACCTGTACCGATGTGCTGAATATCAAGGCCGCTGTAGCTGCGATGGAGAATATCTCGCTCCCGTTGATGATAAGCATGACGGTGAGCGACGCTTCCGGCCGTATCCTTTCGGGGCAGACCATAGAAGCTTTTGTGGAGACGGTGATGTATGCACATCCGCTTTCCATCGGTCTGAATTGCGGCTTCGGTGCTGACAAAATTCTGCCCTGGCTGCGCGATATGGCGAAGGCCGTGGACGGGCGTTGTCTTTTGACGTGTCATCCGAATGCCGGTCTGCCCAATGCCTACGGTGGATACGACGACACACCCGACGATATGGTGCGCATGATGCGCCCTATGTTGGAGGAGGGGCTTGTGCGTGTTGTCGGCGGTTGTTGCGGCACAACACCGAATCATATCCGAGCGATGGGCCGCCTGCGTGATGAATATAAAAGCCTTTCACTGCAAGAACCCTCTTTGGAATCGGCCTCCAACTATGCCGGTTTGGAGCTTCTGCGTTTGCCTTTGGATACCTTCTGCAATGTCGGTGAGCGTTGTAACGTGGCCGGAAGCCGAAAGTTTCTGCGTCTGATTTCGGAGAAAAACTACGACGAAGCCGTCGCCATCGCCCGAAAACAGGTGGAAGACGGCGCCATGATGCTGGATATCAACATGGATGACGGTCTCTTGGATGCCGCAGAGGAAATGCGGACTTTTCTGCGCCTCATAGCTGCGGAGCCGGACATTGCCCGTGTGCCCGTCATGGTGGACTCCTCCCACTTCGAGGTGATAGCCGACGCCCTTCAGAATATACAAGGCAAGCCTGTGGTGAACTCCATCTCTTTGAAGCAGGGCGAAGAGGAATTCCTTCGCGAAGCCCGTTATATAAGGAACATGGGTGCAGCTGCTGTGGTGATGCTGTTCGACGAAAAGGGGCAGGCTACGGATTATGATCGACGCATCGAGATTGCCGCCCGGGCCTACCGCCTGATGGTGGAAGAAGCCGGCTTTGCTCCCGAGGATATTATCTTCGACCCCAATGTGCTCACTGTGGCCACCGGAATGCCTGAGCACAATAATTATGCCTTGGATTTCCTTCGTGCCGTGGAGTGGATACACCTTCATATGCCGGCGTGTCGAATCAGCGGTGGTATCTCCAATCTGAGTTTCGCCCTGCGCGGACAGAATTATGTGCGCGAGGCGATGCACGCGGTGTTTCTTTATCATGCCGTGCGCCGCGGCCTGAATATGGCCATCATGAATCCGTCGGCCTCCGTCACTTATGAAGGTATCGACGAAGGCCTGCGTACGGCCATCGAAGACGTCATCTTCAACCGTCGCAGTGACGCCACGGAACGGTTGTTGGCTTTGGTGCCCGATTGTGCAGCGGTTGGAGCGAGTGCCGAACCGTCGGCGCAGCAGTCATCTCTCTCCACTCCGGTGGATGTTGTGAAGATGTGCCTCTCCCGAGGGCGCAACGAAGGTTTGGAAGAGGCTCTGCAGCAGTTGTTGGATGAAGGACGCAGCGCGCTGGATATCATCAGCGGGCCTTTGATGGACAGCATGATGACTGTCGGCCGTCTCTTCGGGGAGGGTAAGATGTTTCTGCCCCAGGTGGTCAAGACGGCCCGTACGATGAAGCAGGCTTGCGCATTTCTTGAACCCTATATCAACGGCGACAGCAGCGAGGCGGCCAAGGCCGGTAAGATATTAATTGCCACTGTCAAGGGCGATGTTCACGATATTGGCAAAAACATCGTGAAAGTGGTGCTGCAGTGTAACGGATTCCACGTGATAGACCTGGGTGTGATGGTGCAGGCCGAAACGATAGTACGCACTGCCATTGACGAGCATGTTGATATCGTGTGTCTCTCGGGCCTGATCACGCCGTCTCTTGAGGAGATGTGCAATGTGGCCGAAGCTATGGAACGTGCCGGACTGCGTGTGCCCCTGTTTGTGGGCGGAGCGACAACTTCCGAGGAACACACTCGCATCAAAATAGCTCCGCTCTATAGTGGCGGAGTATATCACATGAAGGATGCTACGGAGAATCCCATTATGGCCCGCAAGTTGCTTCAGTCCAAACGTGTGCCTCCGTTCATGGGTGAGAGGTGCCATGAACCTCTTTCGGTTACCACTCTCGTTCCTTTGATTGATTGGCGCTATTTCTATCATGCCTGGATGGTGAAGAATGGCAGTGCAGAGGCTGAAGAGTTGCGGCGCGATGCTTTGAATCTGTTGGAGAGCTATGCCGATGATGGCTTTGGCGTGGAAGCCGTGCAGATGTTTTGTAAGGCGAGGGGAGAGGACGATGGCATCCGTCTGTTTACGGATGCGGGTCATGAAGTCGTGATCCCAACGCCTCGACAGAAGGATGGCGAGCGCTTGTCGCTTTGTGACTTCGTCGATCAGGACGATGTCGTGGGTGCGTTTGCTGTTGCTGTAAATAACAACTTTATTCAAACGTTGGAAATGCTTAAGAAAGAAGATAATGACCCGTACAAATGTCTCCTTCTTCAGACGCTTGGCGACCGCCTTGCAGAGGCGGCTGCGGAGTCTCTTACCCAGGAATTGCGCGCTGCAGGATGGGGTGGAATCCGTCCGGCAGTGGGCTACCCGGTTTTGCCTGACCAGCGTACAATCTTCCTTCTGGAAGACTTGCTGGATATTAGCAGCATCGGCATTCGACTTACGGAAAACGGTGCAATGTATCCGCAATCTTCCGTAGCCGGATTCTATATAGGGCATCCCAACGCCAAATACTTTGATGTCAGGTGAATTATTGCGCCAGTTTTTACCGTAATAATTGAACATGTGTGCCTTTTTGGGTATTATTTGTAGTAATTTATTGTGCAAGCCTTATTTTTTTTAAGTTTTTTTATATATAATACAAGAAATTGTTGTACCTTTGCATACGAAAAAGTGAATAAAATCGAAATTTTTATTTTATAATTTTTAACCATATGAAGAAAATTTTTGTTTTCCTTGCAGCAATGGCCATGTCTGTGGCAACGTTTGCAGAGGATACCGTTGTTACGGTGAAGAACGAGAATGTGTATGTGGCCCCCAAAAGCGCATGGTTCATGAGTCTTATGGGTGGTGTTTACCATGGCGAAAATGACAACCTCGGTTTCGGTACGTTTGATGACAACCTCGGAGGAGTCGGAACTCTGGAATTTGGTTATCGCTTCAATCCTTACATCAGTCTGGCTCTGGACGGCCAGTATCGTCGCGTCGGTTCGTTCCTGAACAGTGGTGATTATGCCGGTTTGAACGTGATGACCAGCACCCTTAAGATGTATTGGGATTTGACTAACACCATCGGCGGTTACAAGGCTGACCGTAAGCACCACTTCTATGTTTATGGCGGTGCCGTTGCCGGTTTCACCTACTTGCGCCAGCCCGTTGACGATCACAATTATTCTTACGGCTTCAGGGCTGGTTTCCAGTATGAGCTGATGCTGAAGCGCAGCTGGGCTTTCCTGGTTGACGCCAGCTATGGCATGATGACCGACGATATGGATTGCAATCGTGATCCCTACACCAAGATGGAAAAGTTGGTTGACCTTCAGGTCGGTATCCGTAAGTATTTCGGCACTCAGCGCAAGACCGCTAAGTACTATTCTACCGAGAGCTACACCAACTACATCACTCGTCGTGACACCACAGTTGTTAAGCAGGTGGTTGAAGTTCCTCAGTCTCTGCCCATCTATACTTGCTTCTTCACCATCAACAAGACGGATTTGAACGAGGCTTCTCAGGCTTCCATCAAGCAGTGTGCCGACTACATGAAGCAGCACAGCGACAAGAAGGTGACCATCTTCGGTTATGCCGACAAGAACACCGGTACCGCCCGTCGTAACGCTTGGCTGGCCAGCCATCGTGCTATCGCTGTAAAGGAGGCTTTGATTGCCGAGGGCATCAGCGAGGATCGTATCTCTACCTTCGACGAAGGCGCTTCTGTTCAGCCCTTCCCCGAAGCTGTGTACGAGAAGAACCGTTCCACCATTATGCTCATTTCCGAGTAAGAGAGAGAGAACAAGTCTGAACTAAATAAGATTATAGAAGACTATGAAAAAGAGTATATTTGCAGTCCTCGTGATGATTCTCGGTGCAATGAGCGCCAATGCAGAGGAGAAACTGAATTTTGAATACGACAACGGCTATCGTTGGTTTATCAACGCTCACGGTAACTTGGGCGTAAGCATCAATGAGGATTTCCGTGAGGTGTCTTTCGGCAAAATGCTGACTCCCGGTGCCAACATCCAAATCGGTTACAACTTCAGTGATTATTGGGGTCTGTTTGCCGAGGCCGGTTGGAATCAGAATCGCATCTACATGCCCGATGACAATGGTGTGTATGACGCCAAGAAGTTTACCAGTTGGGAGCCCAGCCTGAACGTGTCTTACAACTTGACCAACGGTTTCTGCGGCTACAAACCCAACCGTCGTCACAACCTGTATGCTTATGCCGGTTTCGTGCTGGGCATCACCCGCAGTTTCCCTGATCAGATTTATGCCTATGAGGGTCAGGGCGCTTACCCCGATGAGGTTTGCTGCGGCGGCCGTGTTGGTTTGCAGTACATTTGGAGTTTCTCCAAGTGGGTGGGCCTGAGCATGTATGTGAATGCTACTGCGTTCAATGACAAGTTCAACGCAATCAAAGCCGGAACCATACTCGACTGGCGCATGAATGCCGGTATCGGTTTCCACTTCAACATCTCCAAGAACACGAAGAAGGTTAACACGACCTACAATGATGAGTTGACCCTCAAGCACGACACGCTCTTCCGCAAGGAGAATCGTATCACCGAGGATCAGGTTAGCTTCAACTATGCTACTCCCGAGGGCAGCGAGCTGAGCAGCAGTGAGACCGATCGTCTCAAGACTCTGGCCAACTACCTGAAGAACAACAAGGATCGTGTGGCATACATTGTGAAGTATGGCAACAGTGACAATGTTGTCAACGTGCTGAAGGAGTATGGCGTGAGCGACGATCAGATCATTGTTCACGACAGCAGCAAGATGGCTAAGACCGATGACGGCAAGCAGCCTAATGCTGACAAGGACACCACTCGCATTATGGTGGTTAAGGACTTCCGCAAGTAAGAAGTTTAAAACGAACAGAAGAAAATCGCCGGGTTGCAATCTGCATCCCGGCGATTTTCTTCTGTTATTGCTTTACTTAAGCCCGATGCTCAGTGCGTGGTCAAGCACCTGTTGGGTGATATCTTCCTCGTTTTCAATGAACGTGTCGTCGAAGTCGTCGGCCTCGGGAAACTGTTCGAAGAGGGCCATAAAATCCTCGTCGCTCATTTCCTGCTGTATCTCCGCACCATGCTCCTCATAGAATTTGCGTCCCTCGTAGAGTAGTTTGGAGAAATCTTTCAGTCCCCACAGGCGCATGGCCTTGGCAAAGGGGTTGAGGAAGATGAAGGGACCGTAGCCGTTGTAGATGAGCTGTACAAGTCCGCCGTCCATCACTTCCTCACGCAACGTGCAGTAGGCCAGCAACGTCACCTCGTCGGCTGTGAGCTGCTGCATGCTTCCGGCAGTGAGTGCTCCTCCCACGCGGGCGAGAATATGTTCACGGATCTCTTGCAGTTGGTCGTCCATATGCGTGCGCGCGTTCATTTATATTTCGCAAGGCGTACCTCGTTCTTGAGTTCTTTTTCTTTTTCGCTGGCGCGCTTGTCGTATTCTTTTTTGCCACGGCAGAGTGAGATGTCGAGCTTGGCCCGACCGTTGTCGTCAATCCAAAGCAAGGTGGGGATGATGGAGAATCCCGGGCTCTTTACAGCGTTCTCCAGTTTATGTATCTCGCGGCGGTTGAGCAGCAGTTTGCGTTCGCGCCGCTCCATGTGGTTGTTGTACGAGCCTTCTTTGTATTGGGCCACATACATGTTTTTGACCCACATTTCTCCGTTGTGGATGAAACAGAAGGTGTCCACCAGCGAAGCCTTTCCCTGGCGGATGCTTTTGATCTCGGTCCCTGTCAACACAATGCCTGCCGTGTAGTCGTCCAAAAGCAGGAAATCAAACTCGGCACGCTTGTTTTTTATGTTGATGACCTTTGATTTATTGGCTTTCTTTGGCACTTCTCAGTCAATTTTGCGTGCAAAGTTACAAAAAAATCGCGAAAAATTTCATTAAATACCTACTATTAAGTATATTTGTACTCAAATTAGTGCATTTTATCTACATCATATAACCTCAAACAAAGAAAATATGGTTTACACACAAGAAGTACAAAACATGTGTTGTGTGGCCAAAGGCCCCAACCATGGCCCTGCTCCTATCCCCGAAGAGGGAAAGTGGGTTCAGGCAAAGGAAATCAAAGACATCTCCGGTCTTACCCACGGTGTGGGTTGGTGCGCACCCCAACAGGGTGCCTGCAAGTTGACGCTCAACGTCAAGGAGGGCATCATCGAGGAGTGTCTTGTGGAGACAATCGGTTGTTCCGGTATGACGCACTCTGCTGCTATGGCCAGTGAGATTTTGCCCGGCAAGACCATTCTCGAAGCCTTGAACACCGACCTCGTTTGCGATGCCATCAACACGGCCATGCGCGAGCTCTTCCTGCAGATCGTTTACGGACGTACTCAGAGCGCCTTCTCCGAGGGCGGCCTGACCATCGGCGCTGGCATGGAGGATCTGGGCAAGGGTCTCATCTCCCAGACCGGCACGCTTTATGGCACTAAGGCTAAGGGCACCCGTTACCTGCAGCTCACCGAGGGTTACATCAACAAGATGTATCTCGACGAGAACGACCAGGTGTGCGGCTACGAGTTTGTTCACATGGGCAAGTTCATGGATGCCGTGAAGAAAGGCATGGACGCCAACGAGGCCCTGAAGAGCGTCACCGGTACCTACGGCCGCACGAAGCCCGAGGACGGTGCCGTGAAGTGTATTGACCCCCGTAAGGAATAAAAGATCAGGAGGAACAAAACTATGATGAGAGAAGTTAAATTCGAAAGTCAGGACCGTCGCATCAAGCAGATTCTTGCTTGCTTAAACAAGCACGGCATTGCCTCCATCGAAGAGGCCAACGAGATATGTGACAAGGCTGGTTTGGATCCTTACAAGACCTGTGAGGAGACCCAGATGATTTGTTTTGAGAATGCCAAGTGGGCTTACGTTGTTGGCACGGCCATTGCTCTGAAGGAGAAGGCCAAGGACGCCGTCGAGGCTGCCAATTACATTGGTGAGGGTCTGCAGAGTTTCTGCATCCCCGGCTCCGTTGCCGACGACCGCAAGGTGGGTATAGGTCACGGCGAGCTCGCCGCCCGTCTGCTCTCTCCCGAGACGAAGTGCTTTGCTTTCCTCGCCGGTCACGAGAGCTTTGCTGCCGCCGAAGGCGCCATTAAGATTGCCCAAATGGCCAATAAGTCGCGGCCAGCCGACAAGCCCCTGCGTTGTATCCTCAACGGTCTGGGTAAGGACGCAGCCATGATCATCAGTCGTATCAACGGTTTCACCTATGTGCAGACTCAGTTCGACTACTTTACGGGTGAGTTGAAGGTCGTTAAGACCATCCCCTACAGTAAGGGTCCCCGTGCTGCCGTGAACTGTTACGGCGCCGATGACGTGCGCGAGGGTGTAGCCATCCTGTGGAAGGAGGATGTGGACGTCAGCATCACCGGCAACTCCACCAACCCCACTCGTTTCCAGCACCCCGTTGCAGGCACCTATAAGAAGGAGCGCATCCGCGCCGGCAAGGCTTACTTCAGTGTAGCCAGCGGTGGCGGTACGGGTCGTACGCTGCATCCCGACAATATGGCTGCCGGTCCCGCTTCTTACGGCATGACCGACACCCTGGGTCGCATGCACTCCGACGCTCAGTTCGCAGGTTCCAGCTCCGTGCCCGCTCACGTTGAGATGATGGGCTTCCTGGGTATCGGCAACAACCCCATGGTAGGTTGCTCCGTGGCTTGCGCCGTACAGGCTGACCTTTATCTGAACAAGAAGTAAATCCTGCTTCTTCAGGAGACGGATAATTCAAGGTCCGCAAACTCTTTTTTTGAGGGTTTGCGGACTTTTTTTTGTGTCAAAAATCAGGCTTTCCTGTGACGGAGATAGTGGCTGCGGATGAAAGCGAAAAAGAAGATGACCCCCGCCAGGTTGAGCACCCAGGCGCTCCAGAAGGCGCCTTCGTAGCCTACTCGTTCGGCCAACAAGCCGCCCAAGGTGATGCCCAGACCCATGCCGACGTCCCAGGAGGTGAGCAGAGTGCCGTTGGCCGTGCCACGTTGAGACTTGGAGGCCAGATTGATGAACATCGTCTGGAAGGCGGGAAACATGTGTCCGTTGCCCAGTCCCACGATGAGGGCGGAGACATACATGGCCCATGCTTCATGCACTGCAGCAAAAAGCAGATAACCGACGAGAGAGATGAGCACGCCGTGGGCGGCATTCTCCACAACGCGTCCGCGACGCAGCGTACGCGCTCCGACCAAGCGGCTCAGCATCAAGCCGATGCAGAGGATGGTGAAGAACAGCCCCGTACCGGCCTCCATGCCCAAAGCCTCCTTGGCATAGATGGCTACGTAGGTGGATACCACGCCGTAGCTGTAAGAAAAGCAAGCCATAGAAATGCCTTCCGGCCAGCCTTCGACGAGAAACATGCGATCGAGTGACAGAGCGGGGCGTTTCTCGGATGGACGCATGCGTACCCTGAGGGTGGCGTTGATGATCCAGCCGGCGATGCCGGAGACGAGTGCCGTGATGAAAATGGCGTTGTAGCTGCCCGTCCAGTGCCATAGGAAGATGCCCACAGTGGGTGCAATGGCTGTTGCCAGATTGTTGGACAGACCGTAGTAGCCGATGCCTTCGGCACGGCGGGATGAGGGGAGCACATCGATGGCTACCGTGCTGTTGGCTACGGTGGCGGCGCCCATAGGCGCTCCGTGGAGTGTGCGTACCACACCGAAGAGTAGCAGGCTGCCTGCGACCAGATAGCCGCCGAAGAGCAATGCAAAGAGTCCGTAAAAAAGCAGCAGGACAGTCTTGCGCGGGAAGGAGTCCACAAAGTATCCGGAGAAGGGGCGGATGAGCAGTGCCGTGACGGCGTAGCCCGAGAGCACCAGGCCAATGGTGTCTTTGTCGGTGCCGAAAGCTTCGCTCAAATAGAGCGGAAGGAGCGGCGTCAACACCATAAAAGAGAAGTAGAGCATGAAGTTTGCACTCCATGCTCTACAATAGTTTGCGTTCCAGAGCCGCTCCTTAGTAGAAGAGGTAACGGTTGTCCTGGACATCAGCCTTGAGGAAGAGGTCGCGGGTGAGTGACTGCAGCGCACGGGCGTTCATCTGCACGTTCTGCTGTTCCTCGGCCTTCTGGTCGTACTTGGCGTCCTGCTGCTTGCTTTGGCTCAGTACCTGAAGCGCATAGACACCGCCGTTGCCGCGGATGCCGCTCTTCACTTCGCCCTGTTTCATGCCGGATACAGCGCCGGCGACGGCGGGCTCTAGCGTGCCGACGAGGGGCACATAAGTGAGGCCGGAGAAGCTGACGCGACGCAGTGTGTCGGTAGCGGCGCCGGGGATAGCCTGTGCGTCCTTGAGGACGGTGATGCCCTGCATCTTCTCCTGAAGCATTGCTGCCTTCTTGTCCTGCAGCACTTGCTGGGTCAGGAAGTTCTTTACGTCTTCGTCATCCCAAGGCAGATAGCCCTTCTTGTGGATGCCTTCGAGGATGATGACCAAAAGATGGTCGTTGTTGCCGCACTCATAGAGGGGAGAGACGTCACCCACTTTCGTATCGTCGTTGAAGATCCAGCGCAGAGCCTCGCGGGTGGAAGATACGTTGGCCACGGTGTGCTCTGCAGAAGAAACACCCTGACGTGTCTGTACGGCATAGCCGGCAGCCTGAGCCTGCGATTCGAGATCGGCGGCGTTCTTGCCGGCAATGAAACTGGAGAACTGGTTGTAGGCAGCGCCGTAGGTCTCCTTGGAGAAGTCCATGGGCACCTTCACAACGGCTACATTATACTTATCCACGGTGTTGCGGCGGTCCATCACGTTGAGGATAGCCACACCCTGATTGGGAATCTCGAAGGTCTCGGTGGTGCCGGCAGGCATGGATGTAAGCTTTTGGATGAAGAGTCGGTTGGTTTCGTCCACGTTCTGCCCGTCGTATTGGGCGCTGGTGAGCCATACGGGAGCCGCATTCTGTCCAAGGTTCTTGGCCACGCTGTCAAGAGCCACACCGGAACGCAGCACGTTCATAATGCTGTCGGCACGCTGCTGGGCGTCAGCCACGGATACGCCGGGCACGGCAAGTTGACGGAACTGTACGCTGTCGGGCATAGTGGTGTGGGAGATGATGCGGACGATGTTCATCGTGTTGTCACCGGCGTAGTAGTAGGGGCCCTTCTGTTCGCCGATAGACATGCTGTCCATCTGCTGGGCAATGTCGCGGGGCAGAGCCTTTGTGGTAACGGGCATTACGCTGTAGGGCACGAGAGAGCCGGCTTCGCGAACCACTTTAGCGGGCTCGGCACCTTCCTGAAGAGCTGCGGCGTAGGCGGCCATCTCCTGGTTGAGTTGAGCCTCGTCGGCCTTGCTGGCCTTCACCTCTACATCTATATATTTGATGTCACGCATCTCCTGATCGTTGCGGAACATCTCCTTCATCTCTTCATACTTGGCTTTGAGTTCCTTGTCGCTGACTTCCACATCGGCGTCTTTGATGCTGGTGTAGGGCACGGCGCACAGAAGCACGTCGCTCTCGTTGATACGACCCTCAAAGCTCTGTTTGGCTGCCACGGGGTTGGAGAGCAGGGCGCTGGCAATCAGGCCCTGATACTTTGAAGCCAGCAACTCCTGACGGATCTGCTTCTCGATGAACTTCCAATAGTTCATGAAACTCTGGTAGTATTCCTTGGTATCGGCGGGAATCTCCGCGTCTGAGGACATCTGTGCATACTGCTCTCTGAAGCGTTGCAGGGCGGCGTAGTCAAACTTGCCGTCTTCCGCACGGAAGGGCGTGCCGGCCAGAAGAGGGCTCTCACCGGCCTGGATGGAGCGCTCGAGCTCGGCGTCGGTGACGCAAAGACCAAGGGCTTCGCACTCGTGGGCGATCAACTGCTGCTGCACGTAGGCCTGCCAAACCTGATCACGCACGGCCGTAGCCTGCTCGTCGGTGAGGTTGCTGACATTCTGCGAGAACTTGATGACCTCGGTGTATTCGTCCACCAATTTGTTGAAGTCCTGAATGCTGATATTCTCTCCGTAGATTTGTCCCACGCGCTGGTGGCGTTCGTTTTGAGTGTATCCGAGTGAACGGACAAACTCCTCTGCAATGAAGGCAAACAAGGCGAGCGCCACGATGATGACGAGGAACTTGCCGTGCTTCCTGACTGAATTTAATGCGGCCATAATTTATGTTTTTATGTTTTTTACCTAATATATTTATTGCATAATGCAAAAATCCGAACGCAAAGATAGAAAAAATAAACGACTTGGAGGCTCTGTGCTGCAGAGTTTTTTCGTTTATTCCGTGATTTTGAGGCGAACGAGTTTGATTTGAGTGTTTGTGGTCTCCACAATCTTGAACTCAAAATGCTTGTAGGTGATGATTTCGTTGAGTTTCGGAAAACTTTGGTACACGGCCAGGATGAAGCCGCCGACGGTTTGGTATTCGTCGCTTTCGGGAAGGTTGAGGGAAAAGAGCTCGTTGGCCTTCTCTATCTCCAAGCGGCCAGAAAGCAGATATTCGCCGCCGCCGAGATCTTTGGCTACATAGTGCTCTGTGTCGTGCTCGTCCTGAATGTCACCGAAGATTTCTTCCACAAGATCCTCGAGAGATACGATGCCGGCAGTGCCGCCGAACTCGTCCACCACAACGGCCAAAGTTTTCTTCTGCGTGATGAAGGTGGTGAGCAGTTTCTGCGCCGGCATGGTTTCGGGGATGATGGGCAGATGACGGATATGCTTCGTCCAGTCGTCAGTGTTCTTGAGACGGAACATCTCGGAGGAGTGGAGGTAGCCCACGATGTCGTCTATGTCTTCCTTATATATAATAAGCTTGGAAATGCCGTTGTCGATGAAGAGGTTGAGCACCTGAGAGAAGCTCGCTGTCAGAGGGGCGGCGACAATTTCGGTGCGGGGTACGACACAGTCGCGTACGCGCACTTCGCCGAAGTCCAGTGCATTTTGAAACATGATGACTTCGTCCTCCACGTCTTCTTCATCGCCCTGTGCTTCAATGTTGCTCTGAATGAGGTGGTCCAAGTCGGTTTTGGTGAAGTTTTGCTTCTGCACGCTTTTCATCTTCAGACCGAAGCAGCGCAACAACAGTTTGGCCAGCAGGCTGGTGATGCGGCTCACAGGCCACAGGAGGAAGTAGAAGAACAGTGCGGGGACGGCGCAGAAGTGCATGGCGCGGTTGGGGTTGATGCGAAAAAGTGTCTTAGGCAGGAATTCGCCGACAAAGAGCACGATGACAGTGGCAATCAGGGTGTTGACCAATGGATTGCTCTGAATGAGGTGCGCCATGAGGATGCCGTAGATAACCAAAGCGATGTTGTTGCCGACCAACAGGGTGGTGATGAAGTCACTTTGGCGACGGTAGAAGCGGTCGAGGATGCGTGTGGTGAGACTGCGGTGTTCACGCTCCATTTCCAACAGCATCTTGTTGCTGGACACGAAGGCAATCTCCAGCCCGGAGAAGAATGCACTGAGAAGCAGTATGATGCAAATGCTGATAATCATAGGCGTCGGGAAGATGGGGTGTCGGGTGGAACGTCTGTGCCTGTGGAGTCGCTTTCAATGTCGCCGGCAGGGAAGTCGCCGACAGAGTTGGTCACGGCGTAGCGCGTCATGGTCTCGTTGGAGCGGAAATTGGTGCCGTGAAGCGTGCGGTCGGGTGTGACGATGCGCATGAACTGGTGATTCCACATCTCATGGCGGTCCATGTCCCAAAAGAGTTCTTCGGTGAAAAAACGCGTATTTTCCACGTTGCGGATGCGCACTCTGCCACGCAGTTCCCACAAGCGCTGATTGTGGAGATAGGCTGTGTCGGCCTGTACGTACATATCGATGTGGAATGCCGTGTCGAAGCGTTCCATGAGCATGCCTTTGCAGAATCGCCATGAGGAAGGCCCTTCGGGATGATTGAAGATGTCCCATTCCTCAGCCACGAGATGGTAGCGGATGACGCCGCTGTCGGAGATGAGTGTGCTCACACCGATGGCGTGCATGAAGGGGAGGGAATCTTTTTCGTTGACCGCCTCCGCCACATGTTCCTCGCTGTTGCTGCATGAGAAAAAGCAGCAGAGCAGGCAGAGCGACAAGCAAAAGAGGTGGAACTGCTTCACTCGATCTTATACTTCATGAACCAGCGTTCGTTGAATGAGACTCCCACATGAATCATGTAGTAATTTTCTGTTATGAGTCTAGTGCTTGAAGGCTGACGGCGAAGCCACTGGAAAGCGACGTTGACCGTCGAACGGTTGTTGATGCGATTGGTGATGGGCAAGCTTACGCCGGCCGTGATACCGTACTCCGTAGGGCCGTCCTGAGGCGTTCCTATACTAGAGTAATTTACTTTCATGTAAGGCGTGGAGTAGAATGCGCCGATGCGATAGCGGCAGCGCTCCAAATAGCTGGGGTTGTGACCTTTGTTGAGTACTGCGGGGAAGAACTCCGCTCCGAGATTGACGCGGTGGCGGTTGGAATAGTAGCCGACTGCATTTTTATATTGCAACTGGCCCTTTTCATTGGTGTATGATTCTGGAATGCTGCAATCTGCCCACTTCTCAAAGCGGTAATCGGCGGCGAGAGTCAGCATGCCCCGATTCTCCCAGGCCAGTCCGGCACCAAAGGCGTAAGGAATGTCAATAGCGTCGGAGACAGAAACCTTGGTGGTATCTTTAGATGAGGTCCAACGTTCGAGTTTGGCGTCGGTGCCCGTGTTGTGTCCCAGGCTGGCAATGAATCCCGTACGCAACAGATTGTTGCCGTTAAGGACAATCGGCATCTGCAAACCGAAGTCTAACTTGTAAGTGAGAATGTCGGCCGAATGTCTTTGGTAAATCGTACTGTAGACCGAGGCTGTGCTGCCTGCGACGAGAAACGACTGAATCATGTTGTGCTCATAAGAGCCCCATATGAGATCGACGGTGGCGCCTATGGAAAGCAGACGTATGGGATTGTTGAGCTTGCGGAAAGGCTGCCATCCGAAGCCGACGAAAGCGCGATGGGTACCACCGTTGCCGTCGAAGTCCTGATAATTGTCAATTTCAGACGATGTTGTGCGGTCACGGCCGACGGAAGACTCATGGCGGAAGTTATATTTGATGGTGGTATAGGGCATAAAGCCGAAGCTAAGACCCATGCCCGGCCGTATGCGGAATCCTGCCACGACATATTCAAGCGATGCACTTCTGGTGTAAACGTGGCTGCCGCCCTTCGATTGTTTTCCAAAAACGAATGAGGCTCCGGCGTCGAAAAGGAAAGAGAGCGAGTCTATCGTGGAGTAGGAGGCCGGATTGAGGCTGTTGATGCGGTTGGAAGAGTGAAGTGCAATGCCCACACCGCCCATGCCGCGGTTAAATCCGGTTGCGCCGTCACCGACCAAGCCGATGCCGAAACGGGAATAAGTGGAGTAGGTGCCGCTGCTCTGTGCCGTTGTCCCCAATGCGAAGAATAGCAGCACTGTGAGACAGAAATATTGTCTGTAAAAACTCATTTCGAGCGCAAAGATACAGAAAAAACGCCATTTAACGATTTACGACTGGCAAATTATTTTCCAAATGTCTTAATTTTCTTCTTTTTCTTCTCCGACATATCCCTTGTCTCCTTTTTTTTATGTACCTTTGCGCCCGATGAATCGCGTAATAGTTCTCTTGTATATTCTTTTGGCGCACTTGATGATCGGTTCGACGACAGTTCGTGGAGCAGAGGTGGAAGTGAGTCTGCTAACCTGCTCGCCTGGTGTTAAGAGCTATGAGCTATATGGGCACACGGCGCTTCGGGTGAAGCAAATCGAATCGGGGATAGATGCCGTGTTCAACTACGGGGTGTTTGACTATACGCAGAGTAATTTTACCTGGCATTTCATTTTGGGCAAGTGCGACTACATGGTGATGCCCGTGAGCTATGACGCTTTCTTTCGTGAATATGAGCGTCGCGGATCCTCCATACTCTCGCAGCGTCTCAATCTGACGCAGGGGGAAGCCGTGAAGCTGTTTGGACTCCTCTATGAGAACGCTAAGCCGGAGAATATGGTCTATCGCTATGATTTTTACCGCAATAATTGCACCACGAAGGTGCGCGACATCGTAGAACAGGCTGTCGACGGCGAAATAATATACCCGGAGCTTCCTCTTTTGCTGGTGTACCACCGGCATGAAACATACAGGGAGATGATTCACTATTACACATCGCACTCCAAATGGTGTGAGGCCGGCCAGGATTTGTTGCTCGGATGTCATTCGGATACGGTGTTGTCATCGCGTGCCATGCTTTTTTTGCCGGAATGTTTGTCATCGGCATACGACGGTGCTGAAATTCGCAGTGAGAACAAAGACACAAGGCCCCTCGTAGCAGAGCGCAAAGAACTGCTGCAGAAAGGTTGTCAAATTGACGAGCCCGGCTTCCCGTTCTCTCCATTGCAATGCTCGGTAATCCTGTTTGCCTTTTCCTTGCTGGTGTTAACGCTGGAGGTTTTCTTTAAGCGGCAGATGTGGCTGGTTGACATCGTGCTGTGGGGTGCTGTGGGTGTGGCCGGTCTGTTGCTGTGTTTCCTTTTCTGTTTCTCAAAGCATCCGACGCTGGACAGCAATTTCCAAATATGGCTTTTCAATCCTCTGCCTTTGGTGGGATTGTTCTATATTGTCCCGGCAGCCAGAAAGAAACAGCGAACGTTGTGGCACGGCTTTGATTTTGCCTGGCTTTTTTTCTTTATATTGTTTATGCCTTGGGTGCCGCAAGACTATGCTTCTGGAGTTTTCCCTTTAGCTTTGTCTTTGATGACCCGCCCAATAAGTTATTTCCTCGCTTACCGACGTGATGAACAATAAGACTCTGACGATATTGGCCCTTGGTGCCGCTTGTTTGGCACAACCCTCAAATGCCCAACAGGCAGAAGTGCCCCGGCTGGTGGTGAATGTGCTGATTGACGGACTGCGTACCGATTATCTGCAGGCTTACGCTCCTTTTTTCGGAGAGCGCGGATTCAAGCGCCTTGAGCAGGAAGGCAAGGTATATTCTCAAGTAGAGTATCCCTTCAGAGACCCGGACAGAGCCAGTGCGGCCGCTTGTTTTGCCACCGGTGCCACTCCCTACGACAATGGCATTGTGGCCGAAAGGTGGTTGGACCGCAAGACGCTGCAGCCGGTATATTGTGTCGATGACAAAAACTTTCCCGGTAATCTGACGCCGGAGGCCTCGTCTCCTCAGAAGTTGTTGGTGAGTACAACCGGCGACGAACTTAAAGTGGCCTCAATGGGACACAGCCTGGTATACAGTATTGCTCCCAGTCGTGAAACTGCCGTGTTGCTGGCCGGACATGCCGGTGACGGTGCTTTCTGGATTAACGATCTTACCGGGCAGTGGTGTTCAACCTGTTACTTTGGCCTTTATCCTCAGTGGGCTGTCTCCTATGACAACCACAAGGGATTGAAAGACAGAATATCCTCTACGACATGGACGCCGTATGAGGAATCGGCCGAGGATAAAAACTCAAAGAAAAAGGGCGATTTTTTGCATCGTTTCACCGGCGACAGGAAATTTCGTGAGTTCAAGACCAGCGGATTGGTGGGAGAGGAGACCGTAGCGTTTGCCATATATCTCCTGCAAAACACCGGATTGGGCATTGATGTTGCTACCGACATGCTCTCGCTGGGCTTGTATGCAGGAAGCTTTGATCATCAAAGTGTTCAGGATTTTTCGAAAGAGCACCAAGATACGTATGTACGTTTGGACCATGATCTGGCCACTTTGATGGATGCCGTAGAGCAGAAACTGGGACGCGGCAAGGCACTTTTTGTCGTGACCGGCACGGGAGTGACGGAGCCTGAAACGCCGCAGGATCTTTCGCGCTACCGTATCCCGACAGGCACGTTTAACATCACCAGAGCCTCCATGCTGCTCAATATGTATCTTGTTGCCGTTTACGGACAGGGTCAGTGGATAGAGGGCGTAATGGGGCAGGAGTTGTTCCTGAACAGAGAACTCATAGAGAAGCAGACGGTCAACCTCTCGGAGATGTTGCAACGCAGTAAAGATTTTCTGCTGCAGCTCTCGGGTGTGAAAGACGTGGAAACGTCGCATCATCCCGTATTTGGAGACTTATATGTGAAGGTGTCTCCGGGATGGACGTTGGTGAATGATGAGACGGGACAGCAAACGGTGACCCGTGAGAGTTTTACCAGTTTTCCGCTATATTTCCTCGGCGTCGGAGTGGAGAAGGAGCGCGTAAGTGATCCCGTCACTGTGGATCGTGTGGCTCCCACTGTCAGCAAGGCTATCCACATTCGGGCGCCCAATGGTTGTGGCAAAGCGCCGCTTTTCTGAGAATGGCGTTTCGTGAATATAGTGAGATATACAGAAGATAAAAAAAGAAAAAACGATATGAATTTTTCTCAAATATTAGTTAAGATTTTCGGTGACAAGAAAAGTCGTGATTTGAAAGCCTACCAGCCTTTGGTGGCGCTGGTTACTGACATTTATCCCAGCATTCAGGCACTTTCCAATGACGAATTGCGTGCCAGGACAAAGTCGCTGCAGCAGCGGATACGCTCTGCCGCCAAAGAGCAACAAGACGAAATCAACAGTCTGAAAGCCTCCATTCCCGCAACGGAGATTCAGGATCGTGCGCCTATTTTTGCCAAAATAGACCAGTTGGAGAAAGAGGTGTTGGATATTTATGAGAAGCAGTTGGATTTGGCCCGAGCCGAGGCTTTTGCTATCGTAAAAAGCACGGCGGAGCGCTTTGCTCACAACGAAAACATAGAGGTGACGGCTACAGATTTCGACCGGGAACTGGCTGCCACGCACGATTTCGTGGATATCGTAGGCGACAAAGCTGTGTACCACAATCATTGGGTGGCCGGCGGTAATGAAACGGTGTGGGATATGGTGCACTTCGATGTGCAGCTTTTTGGTGGCACGGTTTTGCATCAGGGCAAAATCGCCGAGATGTTCACCGGTGAAGGTAAGACGCTGACGGCCACACTGCCCGTGTTCCTCAACGCACTGACGGGTAATGGTGTACATGTGGTAACAGTGAATGATTATCTGGCCAAGCGCGACTCCGAGTGGATGGGCCCCATTTACATGTTCCACGGTTTGTCGGTGGACTGCATAGACAAACATCAGCCCAACTCTGAAGCCCGTCGCAAGGCTTATCAGTGCGACATCACCTTCGGTACCAACAATGAGTTTGGCTTCGACTACTTGCGCGACAATATGGCTCAAGATCCTTCGGAGTTGGTGCAGCGTGCCCACAATTACGCTATTGTGGACGAGGTGGATTCCGTGCTCATTGACGATGCCCGTACACCTCTGATTATTTCCGGTCCGGTGCCCAAGGGCGATGATCAAATGTTTGAAGAATATCAGCCTCTGGTGGAGCGCCTGGTGGGTGTCCAACGCACACTGGCAACGCAATATTTGGCAGAGGCTAAGAAATTGATTGCTGAGGGCACTGCGGAAGGTGACAAGCAGAAGACGGCTGACGGCTTCCTTTCACTGTTCCGTTCCCATAAGGCCCTGCCCAAGAACAAAGCTCTCATTAAGTTCCTTTCCGAACCGGGCATCAAGAGCGGTATGCTGGCTACGGAAGAGATTTACATGGAGAACAACAACCGACGCATGCCGGAGGCTGTGGAGCCGTTGTTCTTTGTCGTGGACGAAAAGCAAAACAGCGTGGATCTCACGGATAAAGGTAATGAATGGCTGGCTGACCAGGTGAAGGATGCCGCTCTCTTCATCCTGCCCGATATTGCTTCCAAGATGGCAGAAATCGAGGCTATGTCCTTGCCTGACGAGGAGCGGCTGGCAAAAAAAGACGAGGTGTACAACGACTACGCCATCAAAAGCGAACGTGTTCACACGCTTCAGCAATTGCTCAAGGCCTATACAATGTTCAACCTCAATGATGAGTACGTTATCCAGGACGGTGAAATTAAGATAGTGGACGAACAGACGGGTCGTATTATGGAGGGTCGACGATGGAGCGACGGCTTGCATCAAGCAGTGGAAGCCAAGGAGCACGTCAAGGTGCAGGCTGCCACACAGACCTATGCGACCATCACCCTGCAGAACTACTTCCGTATGTACCATAAATTGGCCGGTATGACTGGTACTGCAGTGACCGAGGCCGGAGAGTTTTGGGATATCTATAAATTGGACGTTGTGGAAGTGCCTACCAATCGTAAGGTAATTCGCAAGGACTACAATGACAGAGTGTATAAGACGCAGAGAGAGAAGTACAAAGCAGTTATTGAAGAAGTAGAACTTCAACGAAACTCCGGCCGCCCAGTATTGGTGGGTACCACCTCTGTAGAGATATCAGAGATGCTCTCAAAGATGCTTTCAATGCGTAAAATTCCCCATCAGGTGCTTAATGCCAAGCTCCATCAAAAGGAAGCAGACATTGTCAAGGAAGCCGGTCGCAGTGTGGACGGTTTGGGTACCGTAACGATTGCTACCAACATGGCCGGACGCGGTACGGATATAAAACTGACCCCCGAAGTGAAAGCTGCCGGCGGTCTGGCCATCATCGGTACGGAGCGTCATGAGAGTCGTCGTGTGGACCGTCAGTTGCGTGGTCGTAGCGGCCGTCAGGGCGATCCCGGCAGCAGTGTGTTCTTTGTTTCTCTGGAAGACAAGCTGATGCGTCTGTTTGCTTCGGAGCGTATTGCCAAGGTGATGGACCGTCTCGGCTTTGAAGACGGAGAGATGATCGAGCACTCCATGATTACGCGCTCCATTGAGAATGCGCAAAAGAAGGTGGAGGAAAATCATTTTGGTGTGCGTAAGCGTCTGTTGGAGTATGACGACGTCATGAACAAGCAACGTACGGTGATTTATTCCAAGCGCCGTCACGCTCTGATGGGAGAGCGTTTGGGCATGGATATCTCCAATATGATTTGGGACCGCGTGTGCAACATCATGGAGAATAACGATTGGGACGGATGTCGCGAGCAATTCCTTGAAATTCTGGCAATGGAGGTCCCCTTCACCCGTGAGGAAAAGGATACGGCAGACATTAACGAATTGGCAGAATCGGCCTACCAAAAGGCCATGGAGCGCTTCAAGCAGAAGTGTCAAATCATTGCAAACAACTCCATGAAGGCAGTCTCTATGATTAAGGAGAATCCCGAAATGCCTCACTATGAGAACATTATGGTGCCTGTGGTGGACGGGCGACGTGCTTATCAAATCAGTGTCAACATTGATGAGGCTTATGACTCTCAGTGTCAGGCGGTTTGCACAGCTTTCCACAAAGCGCTGATTCTGCATACAATCGATGATTGTTGGAAGGAAAACCTGCGTCTTCTTGACGAGTTGAAGCATTCGGTACATAATGCCAGCTACGAGCAGAAAGATCCGTTGTTGATTTTCAAATTGGAGAGTGTGAAGCTCTTTGACGATATGGTGAACCGAATCAATGACAGGGTGGTCAGCGTTCTGATGCGTGCCCAGGTGCCGGAATTGCAGATTCGCACCGAAGCCGCTCCCCAGCAGCCCAAACGTCCCCGTCAACAGTATACGGAGAGCCATCAGTCTCTTACGGATGAAGGCATGCGCCAGGCTGCCGGACGTGATACGCGTGAGCAGCAGCCGGTTCAGCCTGTTCGGGTGGACAAACTCCCTGGACGTAACGATCCCTGTCCGTGTGGCAGCGGTAAGAAGTTTAAACAGTGCCACGGGCGGAATCTGTAAGTCTTGTCGCTCAAGGGCTGACCCGTCGTATCGGTGACAGATACCTTTTTCGCAACCTTTCGCTTTCTATAGCGGAAGGTCAGCGAGTGGGGTTGATAGCCCGAAACGGTACAGGCAAGACATCACTCTTGAACATCTTGGCCGGTGTGGATGCTCCGGACGAAGGTGAGGTCGTTTTGCGTTCCGGTCTTCGAATAGGCTATCTGCCGCAGCAGGTTGATTTTCAAGAGGGTGACACCCGTTCCGGAGGTCAGATAAAAAGGGCTGCCATAGAGGCGGTGCTGAAGACCGAGCCGGACCTATTGATTTTGGACGAGCCGACCAATCATTTGGACCTCGGTATGGTGGAATGGTTGGAAAGTTATCTCAGGCGCGGGGGCATTACTCTGCTCATGGTGACACATGACCGTTATTTCCTTGACCGCGTGTGTAACGTGATTTTGGAACTGGATGATGAGCAGCTGTACACCTATCGTGGCAACTATGCTTATTATTTGGAGAAACGGCAGGAACGAATAGACAATAAAAGGGCGGAAATCGCACGAGCCAACAATCTCTATCGCTCGGAACTGGCCTGGATGCGGTCTACGCCGCAAGCACGTTCTCACAAGGCACGTTACAGGGAAGAAGCCTTTTACGGCATAGAGCAGAAAGCTAAAGAGCGTGTGGCGGAAGACAAGATGCGTCTGGAGGTGAAGAGTGCCTATATCGGCAGTAAGATATTTGAGGCGGAGTATGTCTCTAAGGCGTTTAAGGGCGGTCCGGTGATTCTTAAAGACTTCTATTACAACTTCTCCCGTTATGAAAAAATGGGCATCATTGGCAACAACGGTACGGGCAAATCAACGTTTGTCAAGTTGCTCCTCGGACTGGAGACACCGGATTCCGGTCGCTTCAATGTGGGCGAAACGGTGACTTTCGGGTATTTCTCGCAGGAGGATATGCAATTTGACGAGGGGATGAAAGTGATTGACGCCGTCACGCGAATTGCAGAATATGTGGATTTGGGCGGCGGCCGCAAGCTTTCGGCGATGCAGTTCTTGCAGCATTTCATGTTTACACCTCTGCAGCAGCAAAACTATATATATAAGTTGTCGGGTGGAGAGCGCCGCCGTTTGCATCTGTGCGTCGTGCTCATGAAACAGCCGAATTTTCTTGTTTTGGATGAGCCGACCAACGATTTGGACATTATGACCCTGCAGGTGTTGGAACAGTATCTTCAGGATTTTCGCGGGTGCGTCATCGTGGTGTCTCACGATCGCTACTTCATGGACAAAGTGGTGGACCATTTGTTGGTGTTCAAGGGCGACGGCGTTATAGAGGATTTCCCCGGAAACTACACGCAATACCGCGAATTCCGGGCGCAGGCGTCGATGCAAAGCGACTGTGAGGCATCAAATACCATTAAGCCCCGACTCTCGGAACAGAAAAAACGGCTTTCGTACAAAGAGCAGAAAGAACTGGAGTCTTTGGAGTTGGCCATTGGTGTATTGGAGAAAGAAAAGAAAGAGATAGAGGAGCGCCTGAGCGGCACGGATATCGCTATGGAAGAGATTATGCGTCTTTCCGGACGTTTACCTCAGTTAGAAGCGGAAATGGAGGAAAAAACCGTGCGCTGGATGGCGCTGGAGGAGAAGAAAGACAGTTGAATAAATACACAAAAAGTATATAATACAATGAAACACCAATTATGTTTGTTGCTGGCCTCTGTTGCCGTGTTGGCTTCCTGTGCCAAAGGAGAGTATCGTATCAGCGGTTCTTTAAAAGACTTCAGGGGATATGGCTATGAGGTGGATTCCGTCGTGCTCAGCGTCAATGATGACCGTGTGTCCTCTGCGGTGATTGAGGAGGATTCCTTCTTTATTGCCGGCGAAGCGTCCGGGAACGCTTTGGCGGAGGTGACGTTTTATCTCAAAAAGGCGGAAGAGCAGATTCCCTTCCGGGTTCCGGTCGTGTTGGAGCCCGGACAGATGACCTTTGATTTGCGCGATGGATTTTTTGCCGGGACACCCTTGAACAACGATTTTCGGGATTTCCGCAGGAAGCTGATGACTTCGTCTTCTGTCGAAAAAGCTTTGGCAGCTCTGGATACTGTGATGGTTGCCCACAAGGCAGATCCTGTCAGTGTTTTGTCTCTGTCTCTCCTGGTGCCGTATGTTTCTCCCGTTCAGTTGCTTTCTTACATTAACGATTTATCGGAGGAAATGCAGCAAACCTCTATTGTTAGGGACATGCGCGTTCAGTTGGAGATGAAGGGAAAAAGTTCGGAGGGTCAGCCGTTTATTGACTTTGAGGCTACTTATGAAGGCAGGGTGCAGCGCCTTTCTGATTATGTGGGCAAAGGAAAGTTTGTGCTGGTGGATTTTTGGGCTTCATGGTGTGGGCCGTGCAGGGCTGAGATTCCAAATCTAATTAATGTTTACAACCGTTATAAGGGTGATAAATTCGAAGTCATCGGTGTGGCCACATGGGACAAACCCAATGACACAAAGCGTGCCATTGCAGAGATGGGCATTCCGTATCCTCAAATTATGAACGCACAAAAGGCCGGAAGTGATGCTTACAACATTGAGGGTATCCCCGAGATTATTCTTTTCGGCCCGGACGGTACAATTCTCAAACGAAGGCTACGAGGAGAAGCGATTGAAGCAGAGGTAAGGGCTGCGCTTGGTCTTTAAGCGACAGGCAAACACAAAGGAAAACGTGTGCGTACAGTCGGGAATGAACATTTTTTTGCTTTTTTCGCCTGTTTCGTGAAACTTTTCTTAAAATTTTGACGGGTGTATGTGCGAAATTTGTTATCTTTGCTTGACGTTAAGTGTAAAATAACATAAAAACATATCATTTTACCTATGAAAAACAAAATTCTGATGTCATTGATGGCGCTTGTTTGCGCTTTCATGGTGTCGTGTTCGGATGACGAGGGCGATATCAAGTTCCTGAGTGATGACAACGGTAATGTTTACACAATTATGTGCCCTTCGGCAGAATCGTGGCAGCATTTTATCGTCAGTTCGACAGTAGATTGGACGGTAGAAACGGATGACTCCTGGATTCATTTAGCAAAAAAATCTTATTTGGCAAAGGAGACCACCGGCATGTTTAAGGTTAGTCTTTTCTCCGGCTACACCTCGCGCACCGGTTCTATCCGTGTTAAAGCCGGTGATAAGACCATTGTCATCACGGTGATTCAGATGGGTTCACCCGTAGTGTCGTTCTATCAAAAGAATTACCAATTCACGAACAAGCGCACCAGCTTTATTGCGAAGATTAACACCAATGCCTCGCTGGAAGCCAACATTGAGTATGTGCAGCGCAACGGCTCAGAAGAGACAATCATCACCTCCGTAGAGGATTGGTTGAGTTATAATCTTCAAGAGAGCGGGGAAGAGTACAAACAGCAATTGGTACTTACCGCTCAGGCTAACACGAATGAGCAACCTCGTTACGCCCGAGTTATTGTGAAGGACATTCAGTCAGAGACCACAGATACAATTCGTGTTGAGCAACTGGAAACCGATGTGTTCCGTGTGGTGGACAGCGTCGATCCCTCTGCTGCATCTTATGTTTTGCCTTCATATGAGGCCGGTACGGTTAATTTTTACATCGACCAAAACGTCAACTACACCGAGACAATCGCTGACGAGTGTTCAAGCTGGATCACCAAGAACACCACGAAATTCGCTCGTGAAGAACTGAGCTACAATGTTGCGGAGAGTGAAGAGTTTGACACTCGTGAAGGTACGGTTACTCTGACTTACGGTGACGAAGAAATCGTTTTGACCATTCAGCAGCCCGGTCATCCCATGTTCACTTTCTACTCGACGACTAGGAGCAGAGAGATTACTGAGGTGACGGGTATTGACTGCGACGGTGTTGTCGGTGAGAGTCAGAGGAAAGTGAAGTACTGGACCAACTTTGCCGACTTCTCCATCACTTCTAACAATTCGGATTGGATTCCTCAGGAGAGTTTGCAGAAAGGCATGGACGGTTCTACGACGGCAATATGCTTCCAGGTTGAGAAAAACTGCGGTGAGAAGCGCAACGGATCAATCAAGGTGGCCTGTCAGGGTGACGAAAGCTACAATAAGACTTTAAATATTGCCCAAAATCAGTTTGAGGCCCGTGCCGATATCAGCCGCACGACCCGCATGATGTTCCTGGGTTATGACGAAGAGTATTCTCCGTTGTACATTCTGGATGATGAGACCAGCAAGCCTAACTTTGAGTATGAGTCCATTGAGTGGTCTTCATCCGACGAGGAGGTTGCTACCGTTGACGCCGATGGCAAGATAACAGCCGTTGCTGCCACTGCCAGCGGCAAGACTGTCACGATAAAGGCAACGATCACGCTCAAACCGGGCTACAGAGTGGCCACGCTGGAGAAGACTTGTGCGCTTACTGTGGCAGACGCATTTTTGTATGATACGGACGACAAGACGAAGACTAAGGTTGAGGCTGTCGAACTGGTTGTTGACAATCCGGAGCTTTCCGAGGCTATTCTTACAGTGAATGCAGTTAACTTCACGTCTCAGGCCGTTGCATGGAAGTCTAACAATCCCGATGTTGCAGTAGCAACAGTAGAAGGCAGCAACTGTACTATTGGGGCTGTGAATGCCGGTGAGACAACGGTTGATGCCATCATCACCACCGGCGACACCGAACTCCCGTCCATCACCTTAAGCTGTAAGGTGAAGGTGACAACGCCTCCTAATGACTGATGTCGTGACGAGTTCATTAATCAGACATAAAATAATCCCCGGCCAGTCGGTCGGGGATTATTATTATTTAATAATGTATTGAATCTTTATTCGACTTCCTGAAGGAAGATGGCGTCAAGAGCCCAGGTGGCGGCATCGTTGGTGAAGAAGAAGCCTTGTCCTGGCGCTGCTGCGTTGTTGGTGTGGAACAGATATCCCAAAGTACCGAACGGGTGATGGCGACGCATCTCTTCTTTGGCAACAGAGAGCTTTTCCCTATTGCCGGTCTGCCAAAAGGCATAGAGGCCGAGGCGAGGGCAGGGGAAACTGTTGTGTGTGATTTCCTTGGCCTTCCTGCGATAGTTAGCCGCATGGTCAAGCCATACCTGTTCCCAGGCTTTGTTGTCGATGGAGAGCATCATTTCGTTCATAAACTCAAATCCGCCCATAATGGTGCAGAGATGGTTGGTATGCTGTACTGCAGTGTCGCCTTCCCACGACAGTATGCCGGTGGCGGGATCGTATCCCAAGGCCAAAGGTCCCGAGAAAAGACCGTGTGGCATATCTGAGATGCTCTTCATGCCGGTGAGTATCTTGTCACGGTAGTGCGTGTTGCCGGTGCGTTCCCACTCTGTGAACCAGTTGCCGGCGTAGGCCAGCCAGTCCGGGCCGATACGCAGACGTGCCGGAGCGGTGCAGGGATAACGGTCGCTGCGCGGCTGTGCCAGTCGGAGTGGATCCAGGGTGTAGAGCAACGTGTCGGCATCGCGTACTTCGCGTATGATGTCACCCAGGCGTTCGTCTGCCGTGAGATAGTACATGAAACGGTTCCAAAATGCCTGTGAGATACGCGCCTCTTTGGCTCCGCAGCCCCAGTGCAGCACGTTGTGGCGTGTGCCCAATCCGGCATGTGCTCCCCGATGATAGGTGTCCACCTCGGAGCAGTGGCGTGTCATACGTGTTGCCAGCCGCCAGACTTCCTTATCGCCGCTGCGCAGATATTGATACCATAGCATTGCCGGTGTGCCCAACTCGGTGTTGTCCCAAGCATATCCGCCGACGTCATAGCGCCATTCGCCGCGACTTTCGTCATAGGTGTGCATGAAATCTCCATAGTTGAAATATCCGTACCATCCGTGCTCTTCCTGTTGTCTTTCATAAAAGTGCATCAGTGAGTCCAGTTCCCTGTCGTATGTGCTGCCTTTGTCCAAAGACCAGAGACCGAATGCCCGTTTTGAGTGCAGGTATTCCGGTCTTGGCGTATAACTTGCGTGACGCATTTCCATGAACGGCTTGCTTGCAGACAGAGACGTGATCCACAACGTGCTGGTGCGTGCAGTCCCTACCGGAGTGGACATACCCGGCTGTACGTCTTCGTAGGCAGCTTCCAATCCGTGGGGTATGGTGTCGTAGTGGGCAAAATTCATAGACTCCGCTTCCGGGCTCCACAGAGCTACGGAGATGACGGCGGTGTCGCTGCGCGCACCCTCCACCTGCAGGGTGGAAGGGTAGGACTGCCAGAAATCTTCCAACTGCACCGACACACTGCGGTGTTTGTCGCTGACGGCAACCAATCCCGGAGCGCGACGGCCTTCAATGGTACCGATCCAGGGTGAAGCTTCGGTGGCGCGCTTACGGATGCTGTAGCCGTTGGGAGAGAGTTGTGAGAGGCGGAAGCCGTCCCACGAGGCCAGTTCGTCCATGATGGTGCGGCTTTTCTCATTGGCGGGATTGCCGAGGCTGTCCAGTGTGATGACGCGTCGTGCGACAAGCGGTTTGACGGCCATATCGCGTATGCCGTTTTCCTGAGCAAACCAGACGTGACGTTCGTGCATCCTGTCCTGCAGGGGTACCTTGAACTGCAGACTCAATTCGTGCAGTCCTTCGCGTGCCGTCTGTTCGTCAATGAAGGAAGTGAAGACGACTTTCTCTTCCGGACTGCCTTTCCACGAGTATATCCTCATGGTAAAATTCTGTCCGTCGTAGCGCACGCATTTGGAGACCTTTCCTTCGCGCTCTGTGCGCACGGAGCGTATTTCCTGTCGGCGTCCGTTGAGCACAACGGAGGGAACAAGGGTCTCTTGTGTGGCCGTAGCGACGTTCCCCGGGAGACATCCGCTCACGGCCAGCCATTTGATGCTGCCGTCCGGCCAGTAGGCCAAAGGCCATTGGTCCGTTTCCGTTTCTTGGATGGTGACGCGTTCTCCGCTTTTCAGTTCACCCGCAGCAAAAGGAATGCCGAAAGTAAAAGGCATCCCGGGCCGCGCTTCCCCGATGCAGTTCATCTCTGCCAGAGAGAAGCTATGACTGCCGGTGCCCTTTGAAGTTTTGGCTTTCTTGACCGACGGTTCCTGCTGAGTGATGCGGAAGCGGCGCATCTGGGCGTGGCTCTGGGTGGTCCGGAATCCGAAATAGCCTTGGGTGAGAGGATGAAGATCTACGTAGTTGACCAGGGTGTCTCCATCGATGACATAGAGCGCACGGCCGTCGCGGCTTTCCAGATGGATGCGATACCAGTGGTCGGGTTTGATCAGATGTCCCTGGTCCTTGTATTCTCTGATAATGGCAGGATGTGGCTTCCCGTCGTAGCGGCGGAAGCGGCTCGTGGTGTTGCTGTTGCCGCCGTAGCCGAAGTAGTAGAGCGACATGGTGGCTGCTTTGTCGAATACGCCACCGCGTTTCTTTGCCTCGGACAGCGCTTTGTCTGCCATCCAGAAGCAGTTCAGGTCGGACACCCGGTCGTCGCTCATGATGCGCGCTTCGTAGTCGATGCATACATCTCCCCGGAGCAGGGTCTTGTTCCACAGGGTGAGGCCCTTCGGCGCCCTGATGTCGCATACGGAGTCTTTGCTCCAACTTACTTTGGCCTCCTTGGCCTCACTCTCAATAACCCAAGAACTCTCCGCATAAGCCGAGAGTTCCAGAGTTAATACTATGAGAGAAATCAGTGCTCTCATGGTGATTACCGTTTAGATGATTAAAATCGTACTCTTACTTCGTGTATTTAAGACCGAGATAGAGACCGTCAATATTTTTCAGCATGCTGGATACGACAGACAGGGTGGAATTGCTGCTGCCCACAATCTGCTGTACGAGTTCGATGAGCTTCGAGGCGTCGCTGGCTACCTGCAGCGTGTTGCCTGTGATCTTCACATTCAGCACGAATTCTTTGGAGAGCTGGCTAATGAGCTGTCCGCCCAGTTTAAGCGTGAGATCGTGCCCGTTGACGCTCCACATGAAGGGAATGCTCTTGGGCGAGTTGGCGTTGTAGGTCAGACTGCCGGTTTTGTCTTTTTTGAATGTGATGGAGATCTTGCCGGGCGTGAAGCCGAACTTCGTCAGCTGGCTCTGCAGCGTGCTTTCCACTTTGCTGCTCATAGCCGTTGTGGCTACGTTCTTCAGCACATCTTCGCTTTCAAACACGACGGCAGGCTGGGAATAGGTCCAGGTGCCGACCAGGGTGTTTTCGCTCACGGTGGCCGTGCCGAGCAGGTTGGCAACAACGTCACCGACAGCGCTGCTGCCCGTTACGGTTGTGGCGGCAGAGGAGGCTGCGCTGGTGGCCATGTTCTTGAGCAGTCCGCCGAGCTGGGCGTTGGCACTGTTCACAATGAGGGCCATAAAGACCAATGCAAATAACTTTTTCATAGTGTCTCAGTTTTAATCGTCGTTATCTTGTTTCTTAACTTTAGACATTGCAGAGGACAAAGGGTTTATTTCTTCAGCGCCGCAATGCTCTCCCGGAGAGCCTGAATCTTACTCTCGGCGTCGGCGAACTTCTTGCGCTCGAGCTCCACTACCTGAGCGGGAGCGTTCTGCACAAAGCGTTCGTTCTGTAGCTTCTTGCCGATGCCGGCCTTAAAACCTTCCAGGCGCTCGATCTCGGCTTCGGCCTTCTTGATTTCGGCTTCGGCGTCGATGAGATTGCCCAGAGGTACGGCGTATTCGGTGGTGCTCACGAGGAAGGTTTGGGCGCTGCTGTCCTTTTCGGTGACGGAGGTAATGGCGTCCAGATTGGCCAACTTCTCAACGGTGGCTGCATAAATGCCTCGGAGTTCATTGCCCACTACCTGCAGGGAGAGCTTTTCTTTGGGGGCGATGTTCTTTTGGGCACGTACGGTGCGCACGCCGCCGATGACGAGTTTGATGTCTTCCACGTTCTTGAGGACGATCTGCTCATCGGCAGTGGGAGCTTCCAGCTTGAGGCTTTCGCGCATGATGCTTTCGCCCGCTTGGCGTTCCTCCAAGGCCTGCCAGAGCTCCTCCGTGATGAAGGGCATGAAGGGATGCAGCATCTTCAGCAGCACATCGAAGAAACGCAGGGTGGCCTCGTAGGTATCCCGGTCGATGGGTTGCATCTCGCCGTTGACGTAGGCGGTCTTCACCATCTCCAGATACCATCCGGAGAACTCGTCGCAGAAGAGTTTGTAGATGACCATCAGGGCTTCGCTCAGGCGATACTTCGAGAAGAGGTCGCTGAGCTCGGCGTTGGCTTCTTTCAGCTTGGCGTCAAACCATGCGACGGCCAGTTTGGCGGCTCCTGTCTGCTCTACGTCACCAACCTGCCAGCCTTTGACCAAACGGAAACAGTTCCAGATTTTGTTGCAGAAGTTGCGGCCCTGCTCGCAGAGGGAGTCATCGTAGAGGATGTCGTTGCCGGCAGGGGCGGAGAGCAGAATGCCCATGCGTACGCCGTCGGCGCCGTAGCGGGCAATCAGGTCGAGCGGGTCGGGGCTGTTGCCCAGGCTCTTCGACATCTTGCGGCCGAGCTTGTCGCGCACGATACCGGTGAAGTAGACGTGCTTGAAAGGCATCTTGCCCTGATATTCGTAGCCGGCCATAATCATGCGGGCCACCCAGAAGAAGATGATGTCGGGGCCGGTCACCAGGTCGGCGGTGGGGTAGTAGTACTTAATTTCCTCGTTGTCGGGCTCGGCGATGCCGTTGAAGAGCGAGATGGGCCAGAGCCATGAGGAGAACCAGGTGTCAAGAGCGCCTTCGTCCTGCACGTAGTTGCCCTCGGGCGCCGTTTCCGACACGACGATCTTGTCGTTGGGATAGTTCTCCAGGCCGGTCTCCCTGAGCAGGTCGGCGTCGTAGTATGCGGGGATGCGATGACCCCACCACAGTTGGCGTGAGATGCACCAGTCCTTGATGTTCTCCAGCCAGTTGCGATAGGTGTTCTTGTATTTTGCGGGATAGAACACGATGTCGTCCTGCATCACGGGCGGCAGGGCGATGTCGGCAAAGTGCTGCATGCGGATGAACCACTGCAGCGAGAGGCGCGGCTCGATGGGCACGTTGGTGCGCTCGGAGTAGCCCACCTTGTTGTCGTAGTCTTCCACATGGTCCATCAGCCCAGCGGCAATGAGGTCTTCGGCAATTGCCTTGCGGCAGTCGAAGCGGTCCATACCCTGATACTTCTTGCAGTTGGCCTGCTGTTCGGGTTCGATGCCGCTGAGGTCGATGTGAGCGTCGGGCGTGAAGATGTCGTAGGTGGTCAGGTTGTATTTCTGTCCCAGCATGTAGTCGTTGGCATCGTGGGCCGGCGTCACCTTCAGACAGCCCGTGCCGAATCCAATCTCCACGTAGCGGTCTTCAATCACGGGCACCACGCGTCCCACAATGGGCACGATGAGGTGCTTGCCTTTGAGCCACTGGTTCTTCTCTTCCTTGGGGTTGATGCACACGGCCACGTCGCCCATGATGGTCTCGGGGCGCGTGGTGGCTACAACGGCGTATTTGCCGGGCTCCTCAACCACCATGTATTTCATGTAGTAGAACTTCGAATGCTCGTCGTGGTAGATGACTTCCTCGTCCGAGAGTGCCGTCTGGCGCTCGGGGTCCCAGTTGACCATGCGCAGGCCGCGATAGATGAGGCCCTTGCGGTAGAGGTCGCAGAAGACGGAGATGACGGCCTTCGAGCGCTCTTCGTCCATGGTGAAGGCGGTGCGGTCCCAATCGCATGAGCAGCCCAGCTGTCTCAGCTGCTTGAGGATGATGCCGCCGTGCTCTTCCGTCCAGGCCCAGGCGTGCTTGAGGAACTCCTCACGGGTGAGGTCGCTCTTGTTGATGCCCTGCTCCTTGAGGCGCTTGATCACCTTGGCTTCGGTGGCGATGGAGGCGTGGTCGGTGCCGGGCACCCAGCAGGCGTTCTTGCCCTCCATGCGGGCGTGGCGCACCAGGATGTCCTGGATGGTCTCGTTGAGCACGTGGCCCATGTGCAACACGCCGGTCACGTTTGGCGGCGGGATGACGACGGTGTAGGGCTCGCGTCCGTCGGGCTTCGAGGCGAAGAGCTTGTGCTCCAGCCAATATTGATACCATTTGCTTTCAACCTCGTTGGGGCTGTATTTGGTTGCTAATGCCATGAGTATTGTTATTTTGTAGTAATTCTGATGATTTTTTCCTGATAAAATACAGCTATCAGCGCGCAAAGTTACGGAAAAATTCGTAATTTTGCAAATGCTATGCATACAAAAGAAGAAAAAATGGCGGCTTTTGGCCGACTGCTCGACGTCATGGACGAGTTGAGGGAAAAATGTCCCTGGGATAGGAAACAAACTTACGAATCTTTACGCCCCAACACCATAGAGGAGGTCTTTGAGCTCTGCGACGCGCTCATCCGTGAGGATAATCACGAGATTTGCAAAGAGCTGGGCGACGTGCTGCTCCACGTGGTGTTCTACGCCAAGATCGGTTCGGAACAGGGTGAGTTTGACATCGCAGATGTCTGCAACAAGCTGTGCGACAAGCTTATCTTCCGTCATCCTCACGTCTACGGCGAGCAGAAGGCCTCTTCGGCCGGCGAGGTGAAAGTCATCTGGGAGCAGGTGAAGCAGAAGGAGAAAGACGGCAACAAGACCGTGCTCGGCGGCGTGCCCGAAGCGCTTCCTTCCATCATCAAGGCTTACCGCATTCAGGACAAAGCCCGCGGTGTGGGTTTTGACTGGGAGCACCGTGAGGACGTTTGGGACAAGGTGCACGAGGAGATAAACGAACTCCGTGCCGAGATGGACAAAGACGATGTCCAGCACAGCACGGAGGAATTCGGTGATTTTCTCTTTTCTTTAATCAACGCAGCCCGGCTCTATCACATCAATCCGGACAACGCCCTGGAGAAAACCAATCGCAAGTTTATCAGGCGCTTCAATTACGTTGAGGCTGCTGCGAAGACTTCCGGTCGCTCTTTGGCTGACCTTTCCCTTGAGGAGATGGACAGCCTTTGGCGTCGGGCGAAGTCTGAGGCTTAGCGCCGCCTTTGCGGCCGCCTCTGTGCTGGGGAGCCTTGCCTCTGTCATGGCCGCCGCGGATCATGTTGTGGTAGAAGCGCTCTTCGGCCCGGAGCACGCGGAACATCTTCTCGGCGGTGATGGCGTTGGCGCCCTTCTCGTAGAACTCCTTCTTGGTCTGGGCCTCTTTGGCCTCGATTTCAGCCAGCTGTGAGAGCACGGCGCCGAAGTTCTCGCGGCTGTTCTTCTTCAGTTCAAACTTCTGGCGGCCCAGAGCGAAGAGGCTCTTCTTGTATTCACGGTAGATGGGCATGAAGGCCTCGGCCTGGCTCTCGCTCAGCAGGGCCTCGCTGATGATGTAGGCCTCCTGGCGCTTCTCGAATGCCTTGAAGTTGGGGTTCTCCTGTTTCTTCCCTTCTGCATAGCCGGCAAATGCTACGGCCGAAAGCAGAAGCATTAGAAAAATCTTTTTCATAGTCCTGTCTTTTTAGTACTGGGTTAGATAATACTCGATGTCTACATTGTGGAGCGTGACGTATTCCAGCATCTCTTCTTCGTAGAGCGTTTCCGCATCGCTCTCGGCAATGACGGGCTCCGTCTGAAGCAGTCCGACGCTGGCCACCGCCACCACGCCGACGGCTGTGGCTGCAACGGCCCATCTCTTCCAAAGGGGCACCGTCTTCGGGGCCTGTGCTGCGCGCTTGCTTTCAGCCTCCTCCTCACGGATGCGGGTCATCAGCCTTTCGGGAAATGACTCGAAATAACCTTCGGGTGCGATCCACGGATTATGCTTGTTTGTTGCTCTCATAGACATCTATAAGACCGGACGGGTGATAAATGGTTTAATCTGTATCGTTAAAAATTTTTTTAATCTTCTCTACGGCCAGATGATACGAGGCCTTGAGCGCGCCCACGCTGGCGTCCAGGATCTCCGACATCTCTTCGTATTTCATCTCCTGGTAGTATTTCAGCAGGAATACCTGCTTCTGCCTGGCCGGCAGGCTGTTGACGGCCTCCTGCAGCTGACGCTCCGTCTCGTCGCCGTCGAAGTAGGGGTCGGAGGCCACATCGGGCAGCGCCCCGTCTGTGTCGAGCCGCCGCTTCTCGATGAAGTTCAGCGCCTCGTTGGTGGCGATGCGGAAGAGCCACGAACCCACTTTGGCCTCGCCCCGGAAGCTCTCGCGCGCCTGCCACGCCTTCATGAAGGTGTTCTGCAGCACGTCGTCGGCGTCTTCGTGGCGTCCCACCATGCCGCGTATGTGCATGTAGAGCCGCTCCTGATGCTCTTTCACTATGAGAATGAATTCCTGTTCGTTCATAGCGGAGCCTTCCCGGGAGAGAGTGGGGGGAGTGTGCGGGGTGTTTACTTGACGTTCACCTTGCGGACCGTCTTGCCAACCTTCAGGATGTAGCATCCGCGGGAGAGGTTCAGCTTCAGAGTGGCCTCTTCGCTCTCAAGCGCCAGAGATGAGATGCGCACGCCGGCCAGGTTGAAGATCTCCAACTTCTGTCCCTGAGCGTTGGTCACCTTCACGCTGCCTTCCTTGATCGTGATGCTCACGCTCTGCATCTCGTCTTCAATGACGTCGTCGGGCTGCTCCATGCTCATAGCAGGAAGTGCCGCAAAAAGCGTCAAAAAGGTCAAAATCCAGAACTTTTTCATCCGTTTTTCAGGTTTTTACAACGCAAAGATAGAGAATTTATTTTATCCGGCCAAACTTTTTTTCAAAAAAATACGAAAAAAATCAAAGAAAGAGGGCTGTGACCCGATGATCACAGCCCTTCTTTAATATAATAAGGTGTGCGCGTGCGCGTTACTCACCTTTCTTCATCTTGGCTTTCAGTTCGGCCAGAGCGTCGATGTCGCCCAGGGTGGTGGCAGCAGCCTGATTCTGGATCACGGGAGCTTCCTCCTTCTTGGCGGCCTTCTTGGGAGCGGCGGCCTTCTTCTCTGCGCGGGCCACGTCCTCGAAGATGCGGCTGTGAGAGAGGATGATGCGGCGGCTCTCCTTGTTGAACTCGATCACCTTGAACTGGAGCTTCTCGCCCTGCTTGGCCTGAGTGCCGTCCTCCTTCTGGAGGTGCTTGGGTGTGGCGAAGCCTTCCACGCCGTACTCGAGCTGAACCACGGCGCCCTTGTCCATCATCTCGGTGATGGTGCCCTCGTGGATGCTGTCCACGGTGAAGACGGTCTCAAACACGTCCCAGGGGTTCTCCTCCAGCTGCTTGTGGCCCAGAGAGAGACGGCGGTTGGCCTTGTCGATCTCCAGCACGCAAACCTCGAGCTCCTGACCTACCTTGGTGAACTCGCTGGGGTGCTTCACCTTCTTGGTCCAGGAGAGGTCGCTGATGTGGATCAGGCCGTCAACGCCCTCTTCCAGCTCAACGAACACGCCGAAGTTGGTGAAGTTGCGCACCTTGGCGGTGTGCTTCGAGCCCACGGGATACTTCGTCTCGATGGTCTCCCAGGGATCGTCCTTAAGCTGCTTCAGACCGAGGCTCATCTTGCGCTCCTCGCGGTCGAGAGTCAGGATGACAGCCTCCACTTCGTCGCCCACCTTCATGAAGTCGTTGGCCGAGTGCAGGTGCTGGCTCCACGACATTTCGCTCACGTGGATCAGACCCTCCACACCGGGAGCGACTTCCACGAATGCGCCGTAGTCGGCCATAACGACCACCTTGCCCTTGATCTTGTCGCCCACCTTGAGGTTGGGGTCCAGAGCCTCCCAGGGATGGGGAGTGAGCTGCTTCAGACCCAGAGCGATGCGTTTCTTCTCCTCGTCGAAGTCGATGATGACGACGTTGATCTTCTGGTCGAGCTCCACCACTTCGTGGGGATCGCTCACGCGGCCCCATGAGAGGTCGGTGATGTGGATCAGGCCGTCTACGCCGCCCAGGTCGATGAAGACGCCGTAGTTCGTGATGTTCTTCACCACGCCCTCGAGCACCTGGCCCTTCTCCAGCTTGGAGATGATCTCCATGCGCTGCTTCTCGAGCTCGGCCTCGATGAGGGCCTTGTGGCTGACTACCACGTTGCGGTATTCCTGGTTGATCTTGACGATCTTGAACTCCATGGTCTTGCCCACGAAGATATCGTAGTCGCGGATGGGCTTCACGTCAATCTGGCTGCCGGGCAGGAAGGCCTCGATGCCGAAGACGTCTACGATCATGCCGCCCTTGGTGCGACACTTGATGTAGCCCTTGATGATTTCCTCTGACTCGAGGGCCTGGTTGACGCGATCCCAGCTGCGGCTGGCGCGTGCCTTGCGGTGAGAGAGAATCAGCTGACCTTTCTTGTCCTCCTGATTTTCGATGTACACCTCCACCTTGTCGCCCACCTTGAGGTCGGGGTTGTAGCGGAATTCGCTCATGGGGATGATGCCGTCGCTCTTGTAGCCGATGTTCACCACCACTTCGCGCTTGTTCATAGCGATGACGGTGCCGTCCACTACGTCGTGCTCACCGACGTTGTTCATTGATTTGTTGTAAGCCTCTTCCTGAGTCTCACGGCTCTGCTCTGAGGCGACGCTCCCGTTCTCGTAGGCTTCCCAGTCGAAGTCTGCGTTGGGGGCAATGTTCTTGTAATCTGCCATAATTGGTACAGACAGTGTTGTTAAAGGGTTAATAAATGAAGTTAATTAAGTCTCTTTGCTCTGTTCAGTCACAGATGCGGGCGCAAAGATACGACATTTTCTCCGTCCGGCAAAAATATTTTTCGGAAAAAGAGCCTTAAATTGCAATTTTTTAAGGTAGCGCGCCCGTATGCGCGTCCGCCAAGGGGCTGCCGCCCGTCGCCGGGCCCGGTTCCGGGGGAATTAGCTGCCGGGACTTTTGTCTTATCTGTGTATTTTTTCTGTTTTGTCATATTGATGAAGCAAGAGTGGGCGGGATTTGTATAAGTGCTTGTTAAATAAGTATTATCCTTTTGTCAAATTGTCGCCAAAATAGTCAGTTTTTTATTGAATGTGAGTGTTTTTGTCACATTTTTGCATACATTTGCAGCGCAAACTACGCTAAAAGGGATGAAAAAAGGCCACGATAAGGAGTTCTCCAAACGCGAGCAGGATCTCGTCGAAAAGATAAAAAAGGAGGGTGTGATGGTGGTGCGTGGAGACGCTCTGCTGCCCATCGATCCCGATCCCCATCTCACGCAGGACCTTATCATTTCACTCTGTCTGCAGGGTTCGCTTCAGGTGCGCTACGACATGTTGCCGGTGGAGTTTAGCGAGCACGACATGACGGTGGTGATGCCCGACCATATGCTGGCGCGCATCAGCCAGACGCCGGACTATCGCTGCGTGCACGTGCTGGTGTCGAGGTCGTTCTTCAACGAGATCCGTTTTCGCAATCCCTATCATTTTCATCTTCAGTATCATCGCACCCCGGACATCCATCTCAACGACGAGCAGTTTTCGCTGATGAAGCATCTCATCTCCGTCCTTGAAACGGCGACGAAGATGCAGGGCGAAAAGCGCAATGAGATGTGCGCCGCCGTGCTGGATCTCATCGGTGAGTTTCTGCTGGAGTTCCGCCGCAGAGCGGGCCTTTCTCCCGATGCGCAGGCGCCGAGCATGAAGCTGTTCGACCGTTTCTACGAAGCCGTCGCCGCGCACTACCGGGAGAGCCACGAGGTGCAGTTCTACGCCAATCTCTTCTGCGTTTCGCCCAAGTATTTCAGCACGGTGATCCGTCAGGCCACAGGCGCCACGCCCAGCGAGTGGATTGCGCGCTTTGTGGTGGTCAAAGCCAAGCTGCTCATGCGCACCACCGACCTCTCCATGCTGCGCATCAGCCAGGAGCTCGGCTTCCCCGACCAGACCTCATTCACGCGCTACTTCAAGGCCAATACGGGCTATCCTCCGACGGCCTATCGCACGAAGCGCTGCGAATGAAGCGCTTACGGAATGAGCACCTTACGCACTTCTTTTCCTTCTTTGACGATGTAGAGGCCGCTCTTTCGGGCAGCGGTGCGGCGTCCCTCGAGGTCGAGGACGATGCGCTCCCCGCCGTCTGTTGAAACGGCTTTCAGGGCATCGATGTCGGCGTGCTGCTCGGTGTCGGCGTCGGTGAAGTTGCGCGAGCCTCCCGTCAGGCTGATGTCGCCGTCGGCCTTGATGGCCTTGCCACTGCAGCCGTAGACCTCCAGAGTGCCGCCTTCCTGATAGAAGTTGCCGCTGTCCTCGTCCTCATGTCCGGTGGTGGGGCCGGTGGATTCGGTGCCGTCCAGCTCCACCTGCATGGCGTCGTCGCCGCACGAGGTGACGGTCACCGTGCCGCTCTCCACGAGCATGTAGTTCTTGCAGTGGATGCCGTCTTTGGGGGCGTTGTAGATGTTGAGCGAAAGGTTCTTAACTTCCAGATATTCTTTGCTGTATACTCCGTGGCGAGAGCTTGCCCAGACGTTGAGTGTGCCCTTGCCTTTGAACTTCAGGTGACCCTTGCAGTGGAGGCATCCGTTGTAGTCCTCGTTGGCGCCGTCGGTGAGTGTGTTAGTCTTGCCTTTCTTGGCGCTGACGGCCACGCGTTTGCCGTTTTGCAGGTTAAGGGCGGGTCCGGAGGGGTTGGTGATGTTCAGGCCGTTGAGTTCCACGGTGCATTTGTAGGCGCCCTCGAGGTAGAACTCGCCGTCGTCGCTGACGCCGCTGAGCACGTAGAAGATCTCGCCGTCGGGGTTGTCGGTGGTGGGGTCGATGCCGGCAAACGAGTCGCTCTGCTTGAGCTTCACATGGGCGCTCTCGCCGCTCTCTACGGTGACGTAGGGGGCGATGTTGGCGGCGATGCTCACGGAGGCCGATGTGCCGCTGTAGAGGATTTCTACGGTGTTGTCGTCCTGTGCGTTGCCTTTCAAGGCGAACATTGTGGCAAAAACGGAGAGCAGGAGCAGTGTTTTCTTCATATTTTTAGTATGTTGATGCGTATTTTCGGGGGCAAAGTTACAAAAAATAGTTGACAGTTGATAGTTGACAGTTGAAAGTTTTTCGCTTATCGATCGAAAAACTTCACTTGTCTGCACAAATTTTTTCTTGCTCGTAGTGTTCTCAAACTGTTCTCAAACTGTTCTCAGACTGTTCTCAGACTGTTCGCGGCATGCCGCAGACATTACTCACGCTCGGCAGAGTACAAACGAGCTTGGCTCTGCGTCAATGGTCTTTGCACCCCCTTCGGTCTTGCCCTCCGTCACGAGTGGGGACTCGCTCCCCTTTGTGGGGCCGCAGCCACATTCAGTGGCCGCTCTAAAGACCTCAGTCGCCCCGTTATCGGGGGACGGAAACGCTTACTCGTAATGTTCAAAATTGAATAATTTCTCCGTGTTTTAGGGCGGTTTTGGTGAGATTTGGATGAAAGCAGGAAAAGACACACATCAAAACATGTGGTCATTTGGTCAAGGTCATTTGGTCATTTTCGATTTCGGGATGCGGTTATTTGCTCACTATATATAAATAAACCTAAAATCCGCAACTATCATCCAATACACGATTAAGGGTAGATTTATGAGTCGTTAGTAGCAGCTTTCAGTAAAAAGCAACAGCACAACATCAATATGTAGCCACCATCCCCTTACCCCACCATGCGACTTGAGGCAATACGCAAAATCACGACCATAAGTTGTCGGTGTCATCCGAAGTCGGTCTGGAAAACCTCAGCATAAGCGTTGTTACATGTGTAGATATTCAACACATACTGCCTTGATGTCTTAATCCACTTGGCTGGTACAGAAATAAACCTGAAGACAAACGCCTTGATGCGACTTGTTACCTTTAGCCCGAACTTCGTCACGTCAAGCCTCTCCATGATGAATCTGTGGAAGTTGCGGATAAGTGCTGTAAGAAGAAGGAACACCGTGTTCTCCGCCATAAATGATTTAGGGAGCCTGTCCCATCCGAAACCATTGTTCATATCGTCAAAGATGCGCTCCTTCCCTCCGCGAAGATTGTAGAACTCCACAATCTCTCGCATGGAAGACTCGTAGTCATTAGTCAGGATGCAGCGGTAGGTGTATTCGCCTTCCCAAAGGTCAAGCACACCGTCCATTCGCTTCTGTCTTTGAATCACAAGACGGTACGCCTTCCCTTTCCACTTCTCTGCAAGAATGGAATTAAGTTCAAACTCAATACCATTAATCTCCTCCGTCTTCCAGCCTCTGAGAGCAAAGATGTCATTATAGAGCGAAGTGCAGCGGTTGGCACGGATATAGAAGGTCTTGCAGTGTTTTTCAACTTCTTCCACAATATCGTCCGAGCATGAACCGCAGTCTGCCCTGAAACGATTGACGGCCAGCCCTTTCCGTTCAAGTCTCTCAAAGAATCTGCTCAGCGTGTCCTTCTGGTGGAAACGCACGTTTGTGTTGCCGTCACTGTTCTCTATGCCGACAATCAAGTCTCCGACGACTGCCACGCCTGGACGATAGCCAAGGAACTTCTTGTATGTAGGCTTTGCATCATACTTCTCTGTCTCTATGAACTGGTGGTCGAAGTCAACATCATACATTTCTCCTTCCTTCAACTGCCCCGTTGCAAACAGACAGTTCAGGAGCAACGTGTTCAGGTTGTCTGCCGTGTTGAAGTCATAGGTCTTGCCTGTATCTGATGTATATGATATGTTTTCTTGAGTCAGTTCCTTTATGGCTCTGAGAATCGTGTCGGCACTACAGGTGCGAAGTGTCGGGTGAAGCGAGAGATGGCTCATCAAATGAGTAGTTACATCCTCAATACATGAGCCGCCACAGAAGTAAACGCTCATAAGCGAACGGATGATTTCGCTGTATTGATAACCATACAGTCTGCATCTCATACCGAGGGTTGAGTCGATTACAGATGAGAGTCTGGAGTCAAATTGCTCCATAATTGAAAATATTCCTCCAAAAGGAGAGAGTTTCTCAGATTTTATTGCTACCTTTGCCATGTCTGTCGGGTTTGATACATATTTTTATTTGCAACACTAAGATAGGTGAAAAATCTGACATGGCAAAATCTTGAGCAACTTTTTGTTGCTCAGGTACTTAAAAAGTTATATTTGTAATAGTGTTGCGGAATTAAGGATAAATATTTATATTATAGTGGCAGCTTGACAGCATCTGTTTTCGATTTTGACAAATGACCAAATGACCGCCCTCAAAAAATTTTTTGAAAAAAGTTGCTCAAAAATTCGTAGAGCGCACTTTCAATGTCGTATCTTTGCACCGTCGTTCAAACGACAAGCGATCTTTGGCTTTTTGCTACAACAATTTTCAACTTTCAACTTTCAACTTTCAATTTAAATTCGTATCTTTGCGGCCGAAAAGACAACGAAAAGTATGACTAAGACCCGATATACCGCCGTCATCTGGGACCTGGACGGCACACTGCTCGACACGCTTGAGGACCTCTGCCTCGCCGTGAACCACGCCCTCCGCGCCTTCGGCGAGCCCGAACGGCCGATGGCGGACATCCGGCTTTTTGCCGGCAACGGCGTGCGACGCCTTGTGGCGCTCTCGACGCCGGGCGGAGAGGAGCATCCCCGCTTCGAAGACATCTTCCGCTGCTTCAAGGACTACTATGTGGAGCACTGCAGCGACCACACGGGGCTCTATCCCGGCATGAAAGAGACGCTCCGGGCGCTGCATGCCAAAGGCTACCGCATGGCCGTGGTGAGCAACAAGCTGCAGGCCGGCGTGGACGAGCTCTTCCGCGAGCACTTCAGCGACACCGTGGAGCTGGCCGTGGGTGAGCGTCCGGGCGTGCCCCGCAAGCCGGCGCCGGATATGGTACTGGGGGCGCTGAGGGAGATGGGTGTGGCGCCCTCCCAGGCCGTCTACATCGGCGACTCGGAGGTGGATCTGGCCACAGCGCGCAACGCCGGGCTCGACTGCATCACCGTGCTCTGGGGCTTTCGCGACCGCGAATGGCTCGAAAAGCAAGGCGCCCGGACCTTTGCCGGGCGCCCTGAGGATATCGTCAGACTGCTGACGCAGGATTAGCGCAGATCGACCACTTCGGCCGTGGGGTAGTCGGCCTGCTTGAAGCGGAAGTCCTCGTCGCTGAAGTTCTGCTTCACGGCGTATTCGTAGATGGCGAAGCGCGTCCAGTTGCCGTCGTTGCGGGCGCGCAGACACATCGGCGTGTAGTCCTCCTCGGCGATGTCGATCACCACGCGCTCGGGGCGCGAAGCCGACGAGACGGCCGTCATCGTGATTTCCCACACCTTCTGGCCGCGCAGTTTGCTGCGCTTCATGGAGAGCTTGTAGCCCTTCTTATAGGCGCCGAGCAGGGCGGCGGGCGACGACTTGCGCAGCTCCGTCTGCGTGGGGCTCGTCACGTTGACCTCGTTGCTACTCTTGAGCCAGGTCCACTGCGTCCGGCCGTCGTACCAGGTGATGTGCTCCGGCGTGGTGAGCGTGTATTTCTCGCCCTTCATCGTGAGATGTCCGTGGGTGGTGCCGGCCTCCTTGGTGCCCTCGAACTGGGTGATGGTGAACTGGCCGCGCACGCCGCCGGAGTTCTCCAGCTTGCTGACAGCGGCATCGAGCACAGCCTTCGGGTCTTCCTTGGCCGGAAGTGCGGCGGCAAGGGAGAGCGCCGCCAGGAGAAAGAGATGACGTAGATGCATCGTTATAAATAGGGATTAAGCGTTCTTCATATTGTCGAGGCGGAACTGCAGGTCCTCCTCCGACATGCACAGTACCTCGCGCGGCTTGCTGCCGTGAGCGGGCCCTACGATGCCGGCCACCTCCAGCTGGTCCATCAGACGTCCGGCGCGGTTGTAGCCGATGGCAAACTTACGCTGGATCATGCTCGTGGAGCCCTGCTGCGTCTGCACCACAAGGCGGGCCACCTCCTCAAACATCGGGTCGAGATGGCTGATGTCCACATCGGGTCCCTCGCCGTCGTCGCCCTCCATGGGCACGTCGGGCAGAGGATAGGGGCGCTGGTAGCCCTGCTGGCCGGCGATGAAGCGCGCAATGCGCTCCACTTCGGGCGTGTCGACAAAGGCACACTGCACACGCACGGGGTCGCTGCCCGTGAGGTAGAGCATGTCGCCCTTGCCCACCAGCTGGTTGGCGCCCGGACGGTCGAGAATCGTGCGCGAGTCGATCATCTGCGACACCTTGAAGGCCATGCGGGCGGGGAAGTTGGCCTTGATGGTGCCCGTGATGATGTTGGTGGTGGGACGCTGGGTGGCGATGATCATGTGGATGCCGACGGCACGCGCCAGCTGCGCGATGCGGCAGATGGGCAGCTCGATCTCCTTGCCGGCCGTCATGATGAGGTCGCCGAACTCGTCGATGACCACCACGATGTAGGGCAGGAAGCGATGACCCTCCGTAGGCAGCAGCTTGCGGGCCTTGAACTTCTCGTTGTATTCCTTGAGGTTGCGCACGGCAGCGCTCTTGAGCAGCAGATAGCGGTTGTCCATCTCCACACAGAGGCTCTTGAGCGTGCGCACCACCTTCTGCGTGTCGGTGATGATGGCTTCCTCGTCGTCTTCGGTGCCTTCCACCTGCGCCAGGAAGTGGTTGACGATGGGGGCGTAGACGGAGAATTCCACCTTCTTGGGATCGACCATGACGAGCTTCAGCTCGGCGGGGTGCTTCTTGTAGAGCAGCGAGGTGATGATGGCGTTGAGGCCGACACTCTTACCCTGACCCGTGGCGCCGGCCACCAGCAGGTGGGGCATCTTGGCCAGGTCGGCCATGTAAATCTCGTTGGTGATCGTCTTGCCGAGCGCCATGGGCAACTCGAAGGTGCTCTCCTGGAACTTGCGCGAGTTGAGGATGCTCTCCATCGACACCATCTGGGGCTTGGCGTTGGGCACTTCGATGCCGATGGTGCCCTTGCCGGGAATGGGCGCAATGATGCGGATGCCCAGCGCCGAGAGGTTGAGGGCGATGTCGTCCTCCAGATTGCGTATCTTGGAGATGCGTACGCCGGCGGCGGGAGTGATCTCGTAGAGCGTGATGGTGGGGCCCACGGTGGCCTTGATGCTGGAGATCTTCACGCCGAAGTCCTGCAGGACGCGGATGATGCGGTCCTTGTTCTGCTGCTGCTCCTCCATGTCGATGCCCACATTCTCCGTCTTGTGGTGGTCGAGCAGGTCGATGGTGGGGTAGTGGTAGTTGGACAGGTCGAGCTTCGGGTCGTAGGGCTCCAGAGCGCCGTATTTGTCGAGCTCGGCTTTCTCTTCCTCCGAACCCTTCTGGATGGAGAATTCCGCCTCGCCGCTTTCCTCCTTCTCCTCCTTGGCGGCGGGAAGGGTCTCCAGATGCTCCTGCTCCAGCGTCTCGTAGTTGATCTCCAGAGGCACGGCGGTCTCTTCGGCGGGCTTTTCGCCCCCGGCGGGCAGGTTGAAGTCGATGACGGTGGAGTGCCGGTCGGTCAGTGGCGTCACGGCGCTGTCGTCGCGGTCGTAGTGGTCTTCCTCTCCTTCCTCCGGCTCTTCGCCCTCGTGATGGCGCAACCCGTGAATGAGGTCCTTGGGATGCATCATCTGGCGGATGAGCTCGATGGTTTCGTCGGAGAGATAGATGAGGTAGGCGATGAGCGCGGCGATGAGGATGAGCCAGGTGCCCATCGTGCCGATGTTTTCCTGCAGGATAAGAATTTCCTGATGGCCGATGTTGCCCCCGATGTTGACGGCGCTGTTCATGTCGTTGAGCAGGTCGCGGAAGATGAGGTCGCCGAAGGCCGACACCAGAAGCAGCAGGGCGGTGCAGTTGATGAACCACTTCCACAGACGCACCTTGTAGATGCGCATGATGCGCAGCGAAGCGGCCACGAGGAAGAGGGGGATGAAGAGGCTGGCGATGCCGAAGCACTGCTCCACAAAGAACTTGGAGGTGAACATGCCGGCGGTGCCCATCCAGTTGTTGGCGCGGACGCCGGGCGCCCAGCTCTGATCCATGCCTCCGGTGAAGATGTGGGAGACGATGGAGAGCAGTGTGAAGACCGACACGATGAAGAGCACGCCGCCCAAGCCGAAACGCAGCTTGTCGTTGCGCTTGAGTGCCTCTTCGGGCGTCACCTCTGCGCCGGTTGAAAAGAACTCGCGGAAGAAGTCCCGCCAGGAGCGGCGGGGCGTGATTTCCTCGTCCTTCTTTTTCCTGCTTTTATCTGTTTTTGGATTTGCCATAGTCTGTGAGTACAATATTTCGGGCACAAATTTATAAAAAAATATTCAAATGGAGAAATTCGCGGGCGGGCCGTTTGCAGACTTTCAACATTTTTTAGTAATTTTGTGGCGTGAAAAGCCTCTATTCACATTACGACAAGACCAAAATCAACGATTTGCCCCGAGTGAATTTCCCGGGGCGCATTGTGGTGGTCAACGGAGAGGCGGAGGCCGAGCGTGCGGTGGACTACCTGATGCGGCAGGACATCATCGGCCTGGACACGGAGACGAAGCCCAACTTCAAGAAGGGCGGCATGAACGCCGTAGCGCTGCTGCAGATCTCGAGCCGCGAGGTGTGTTTCCTCTTCCGCCTGTGTCAGATGGGGCTGCCCGATTGTCTCGTCAAGTTGCTGGAGGACCGCAGCCAGCTCAAGGTAGCACTCTCGTGGACCGACGACATACACCAGCTCCACCGCCGGCGCGATTTCCTGCCCGGGCGTTTCTTCGAGCTGCAGCGCTACGTGCAGGCCATCGGCATAGAAGACCTCTCGCTGCAGAAGCTCTACGCCAACGTCTTCGGCGAGAAAATCAGCAAGACGCAGCAGCTCTCCAACTGGGAGGCGCCGTCGCTCACGCAGGCCCAGAAGCTCTACGCCGCCACCGATGCATGGGCCTGCATCAGACTGTATGAAGAACTCAAGAGACTTCAGCATGAAGGATTTGAAATTATATCTGAAGAGGGGTAAGGAGGAAAGCCTCGGACGCTTCCATCCTTGGGTGTTCTCCGGCGCCGTGCAGCGCATGGAGGGCGAGCCCGAAGAGGGCGACGTCGTCTCCGTCTACACCGCCGACGGCAGCTATGTGGCCAAGGGACACTGGCAGGTGGGCAGCATCGCCCTGCGCGTGCTGACCTTCGGCAACGAGGCCATCGACGCCCGCTTCTGGGAAGAGCGCCTCGGTGCGGCCTGGAGCGTGAGGGGAGCCATCGGTGTGGTGAGGAGCGACAACGACGTGTATCGTCTGGTGCACGGCGAAGGCGACTTTCTGCCCGGCCTGGTCATCGACCTCTACGGCGAGCTGGCGGTGGTGCAGGCCCACAGCGTCGGGATGCACCGCGACCGCATGACGATCACCGAGGCTCTGGTGCGCGTGATGAAGGGGCGCCTCAAAGCCGTCTACTACAAGAGCGAGACCACGCTGCCCTTCAAGGCTGACCTGCATCAGGAGAACGGATTCCTCTGGGTGGAGGGCGAGGAGGATCCGAACCGGGCCGGTGCGGAGATTCCCATTGATAAAAAAGGACACGTGGCGAGGGAGAACGGTCTCCGCTTCCGCATCGACTGGTATCACGGACAGAAGACCGGCTTCTTCGTGGATCAGCGCGACAACAGAGCGCTGGTGGAGCGCTATGCCAAGGGCCGCAAGGTGCTCAACATGTTCTGCTACACGGGCGGTTTTTCCGTCTACGCCATGCGGGGCGGTGCCACACTGGTGCACAGCGTGGACTCTTCGGCCAAAGCCGTCGAGCTGGCCAGTGCCAACGTGGCGCTTAACTTTCCCGGAGACGGCCGCCATGAGGCGTTCGCCCGGGATGCGTTTGATTTCCTGGACGGCATGCAGGAGAGCTACGATCTGGTGATTCTCGATCCGCCGGCGTTCGCCAAGCACAAGGACGCTTTGGTGCGCGCTCTCAAGGGCTACACCAAGCTCAATGCACGCGCCATGAGCAAGATGCCCTCCGGGAGCATACTCTTCACCTTCTCCTGCTCGCAGGCCGTCAGCAAGGAGCAGTTCCGCACCGCCGTGTTCACTGCCGCCGCCATCACCAGGCGCAAGGTGCGCATCCTGCATCAGCTGCATCAGCCGGCCGATCATCCCGTCAACATCTACCACCCCGAGGGTGAATACCTTAAGGGTTTGGTGCTCTATGTAGAATAAGGAAAAGGAAGATGAAGGAAGAGCGTTATTTCTACGACCCGCAGCTCAAGGGTGAGTTGCCCGAAGAGGAAGCCCGGCACGCCGTGCGGGTGCTCCGGATGGGCGAGGGTGACGAAATCTTCCTGATGGACGGGCGGGGCTCGTTTCACCGCGCCGTCATCACCACGGCGGCCAACCACCACTGTCTCTATCGCATCGTCGAATCTTTGCCCCAGGAGCCTCTGTGGCACGGACGTCTGCATCTGGCCATTGCGCCTACGAAGATGAACGAGCGCATGGAGTGGATGGTGGAGAAGGCGGTCGAAATAGGCGTGGACGAAATCACGTTCATCCACACGGACAACTCGGAGCGTCACGACATCAAGCTGGACCGCCTGCGCCGCATTGTGCTCTCGGCCGTGAAGCAGTCGAGGAAGGCGTGGGTGCCCGAACTTAAAGGAATGACGCCCTTCAAGAGCCTCATAGGAAGTATCGGTGAGGAGACCTGGGCTTATATTTGTCACTGCCACGAAGGCCGGAAGGCGCATCTGGACGACGTGCTCCGCAAGGCGGGTCCGCACGAAGGCGAGACGCTGGTGATGGTTGGGCCGGAAGGCGACTTTTCCCGAGAAGAAGTGGAGGAGGCCCTCGGAGCGGGTGCGGTGCCCGTCTCTCTGGGTGGCAGCAGACTGAGAACGGAAACGGCCGGACTGGTGGCCGCACATATCATGCATTTAAACAACGAAATACGCCATGCGTAAAGCAAAAGGAAGAAAATTCTATGTAGTGCTGGGTCTGGTGGTGGCCGCCGCCTTCGGCATTGTCTTATATCTGAACCTGCGTCCGGACAACGGATACCGCAGCGCCATTCCCCGCGATGCCAAAGCCGTGATGGTGCTTGATTTTACGCAGACGGCGCAGAATCTCGGGTTCACTGTCAAAGATCTGATGTTGCACTACAACAAGATGTCGAACACCGGCGTGGATTTCACAAAGCCGCTCTACGGTTTTGTGGCTCAAAACGGCAACATGGGTCTGGTGGCGTCGGTGACCAATGCGGAGCAGCTGGACGAGAATCTGCACAGCATGGGTTTCGAGACGGAGACGCGCCGGGGACTGATATGGTGTGTCATCGGCAACTTCCTGATGTCGCACGATGACGAGAAATTGCTGGTGATGGGGCCGACAACCATCAATATGTCGCAGGATCTCTACGAGCAGATGGCCGAGCTCATGATACAGGGCAGCAGCGAGAGTGACATCCTTGTCTCCCTGGACGAGCAGCCCGGCGAGATCAAGCTTTACACACATGCCGATGTGTTGCCCGAGAGCGTCACGGAGCAAATCGCGATGCATCTGCCCGAAGGCGCCGATCTCTCCAAAGTCGAAGTGAAGGCCGCTGTCGGGGTGACCAACAAGAAGGTGACGTTCGAAGCCAATCTGGACTTCGCGGATGACCGCTTGCGGGACTATTTTGTGGAATTCAACAAGAGTTTCCATCCCATCAACGGACGTCTGCTGAATCTGGCGCCGGCGGATCCCGTATTCTGGGCTTGCGCCAATATCGAAGGCGATCACCACCTGGAGCTGATGCGCCACTACAAGAGGCTTCGTCCCATGCTGGCGGCGTTGAACACACAGTTGGATGCCGATCAGATCATCAATGCCATAGAGGGCGACGTGAGTGTGAGTATCCCCATCCTCTCCCTCAACAAGCTGCATGCTCTTGTGCTGGCAGAAATGAAGAATACGGAATTCTCGGAAGAGGCTATGCTGGAGTGGAAGGGTGAAGAGTGGCAGTCGGGCATCTGCCGGAATGCAGACCGCAGGGGCGGGCGTCTTTATTTTGTGAGCAACGACGCCGCTTTGGCCTCCAAGGCAGGATCGCTGGGCAGCAGCGTGGCCTATCAGCAGCTGAAGGATGAGATTGTGGGCTGTGTGTTCTTCGCTTCAATCAATCTCTCCAAAATGCTCTATGCCGTGACGCCCTACGCCATGATGTTTTCTTCCAGCCCCAAGCTCTACGAGACGCTGGACGCGCTGGACAGGCTGAACATCAAGATGAAGGACTGCACGCACTTCAACATCGAGCTCAACTTGAAAAAGGATATCAGAAGACTGGTGCTCTGAAGTCTTAGCCTACGAGCTGCAGTTCGTGCTCGGCCACCAGCTTGCGCAGATTGATGAGGGCGTAGCGGATGCGGCCCAAAGCGGTGTTGATGCTGATGCCGAGAATCTCAGCGATTTCCTTAAAAGGTAGATCCTCCACGAAGCGCAGTCGGATGATTTCCTGCTGATTCTCGGGCAGAAGGGCAATGAGGCCGTTGAGCGTGGTGCTGAGCGCCTTGCGGCTGAAGCTGTCTTCCACGGTGTTTTCCGAAAGTGCCAGATTGTTGTAGAGGAAATCGGCCTTGTCATCGGATACCGGTGTGGCGCCGTGATTGCGGCGTGAACCGTCCACAACGAGATTGTGGGCCACACGCATCAGCCATGCGGAGAATTTGCCCGTTTGCTGATATTGGTGGGTGCGGATGGCGACGATGGCTTTGGTGAACGTCTCCTGAAAGATGTCGTTCGCCTGATCCTGATTGCCGCCGGTGAGGCGAAGGATATAACTGAAAACAACCTGCTGATTGCGTTCCAAAAGAACATCAAAAGCTTCGTCGTTACCTTGCTCGTACAGCGTGATCAACTGGTGATCCGTCTGTTCCTTAAAGTTACTCATGTCTGTTTTACTGAGTGTTGGTTCGGAGTAAGGCTGTTTCGATAGGCTTTATGTGTTTTTTAGGTTTGCGAGTGCAAAAGTATAAAAAATGTATGATGTAGGGCATTTGCGACGGACTTTTTTTGCGAAATGATGTTTTTTTTGTAATTTTGTGCCCGAAATGGAGCAAATTCTTAACCTTGAAGGCCTAAAAAAGTGGTTTTCACTCATCGAAAACGCCCGGAAAGTGCTTTGTGTGGGTCACGTGAACCCCGACGGAGACGCTTTGGGCAGCACGCTGATGATGATGAAATGGTTGCAGCGCAAGGGTAAAGAGGCCCATGTGGTGATGCCCAATCACTATCCCGACTTTCTGGCCGCAGTGCCCGGTGCTTCGGAGATTGTCACCTACGACGTGAATCCCGGCAGGGTGGAGGAGTTGGTGCATGAGGCGGATCTCATCATCTGCTGCGATCACGGCAACCGGGAGCGCACCCGGGATCTGGCGCCAGTGTTGGAGAAGAATCTTTGCGCCCGCATCATGATAGACCATCATCTGGGGCCGGAGGATTATTGTGACTTGGTGCTTTCCCGACCCGAGATGTGTGCCACCTGCGAGCTGCTCTGCCATCTGATGACGGAGCTCGGCGAAATGGAAAACCTGACGCAGGAGGAGGCCGAATGTCTTTATTGCGGTATGATGACCGACACGGGAGCCTTTACCTACAACTCCAACCGCGCGGCGGTGTACGACTGTGTGAGCCGGCTGATGGAGCGTGGTGTGGACAAGGATATGCTCTACAGGAAGATTTTCTGGACGATGACGCCACAGCGACTGCGCCTGCAGGGTTATCTGCTCTATACGAAGATGCAATTGATACCCGGAACGCACGCCGCCTACATGACGCTCACCAACAAGGAGCGCCGTCTGCTCGGTACGAAAAACGGAGATACGGAGGGCATCGTCAATCTGCCTTTGCAAATCAGCGGTATGAAGCTGACTTGCCTGATGAGCCAGGACACCGAGCACCCCGAGCAGTACAGAATCTCCCTGCGCAGCGTGGATGACTTCCCGTGCAACAGGCTCTCGGCCGACTTCTTTGACGGCGGCGGACACAAAAATGCTGCCGGCGGCAGATTCACCGGTAGTGAGGAGGAGGCAATCGAACAATTTAAAAAGGCTGTGAAGGCCTACGAACACCTATTGAAATGAGAAAGATAATCATGATAACCGCAGCGCTCTTGCTGACGTGGATGTGTTGTGCATGCAGCGGCGAAGAGACCTACGCGGAACAGAAGAAAAAGGAGAAGGAGACCATTGATGCGTTTCTTGAGCGGGAATTCGTCGTGCGTTCTTCAGACGGCACGGAGTTGATACGTATGTCCAAGGTTCAGGTCATCAGCGAAGCGCAGTTCGTGGCTCAAGACAGCACGACGGATGTCAGTCAAAACCAATATGTGAGGATGTCGGCTTCGGGTGTCTATATGCAGATTCTGAACAAAGGTGTAGGTGATTATCTGAAGAGTGGCGAAAGTCAACGTCTGGCCTGTCGCTTCCTCGAGTACAATATATCGGCCGACAGTGTGCAGACCAGCAACTGGGGCAATCCCTATGTGACCAATCCGGAGATGATTGACGTCAGCAACGATTCCGGCACGTTCACGGCTACGTTTGCCACCGATGTCTATTGGGGCAGCACGTTCAACAACGTGTATGGCAGCACCAGTGTGCCTTCAGGCTGGATTCTGGCGATGAGATACGTCCGTCTGGGCAATGCGCAGAGACTGGGCGGCAAACCGGCGCATGTGCGTCTGATCGTGCCCCACAGCGCCGGACAGGCCAACGCCATGCAGAATGTCTATGCCTGCTTCTACGATCTCACTTTTGAAGAAGAGTATAAGTGATATATCTGCATGTTCCTTTCTGTAAGTCGCGGTGTGTCTACTGCGACTTTTTTTCTACCACAAACGGCCCCGCGTGGCACGAGCGCTATATGGAGGCGGTGTTGCGTGAGGCGGAGCAGAGAAGGGATGAACTCGGGCGTGCGCGTGCGGACACGATATATATAGGTGGCGGCACACCCAGCCAGTTGTCGCCGGCTATGCTGCAGCGCTTTTTCGAAAAGATCGATGCCTTGTGCGGACTCTCCTCTTTGCAGGAATGCACCGTAGAGGCTAATCCCGACGATGTGACGCCGGAGTGGGTGAGGGCGCTGAAGGATACGCCCGTCAACAGGGTGAGTATGGGGGTGCAGAGTCTCGACGACGGCGTGCTGGAATTTTTGGGCCGGAGGCATACGGCGAAGCAGGCTCTGGAAGCTTTGGATCTGTTGCGAACTGCAGGATTTGAGAACATTAGTTTGGATTTAATGTTCGGGCTTCCAGGGCAGAATATCAGTCAGTGGGAGGGAAATGTTAAAGCAATACTTGAGGTGTCGGCTCCTCATCTTAGCGCCTATGCCCTGCAGCTTGAGGAAGGGACTGTGCTGGCCAAACGGCTCGCGCAGGACAGAACCTTGAGGCTGCCTTCAGATGACGAAGTGGCCGAGATGTACGACCTTTTGGTACGGGCGGTGCGCAATGCCGGTATGGAGCACTACGAGATCAGCAATTTCGCCAAACCCGGATATCGGGCGCAGCACAACAGCGGCTATTGGAAGGGCTTGCCTTACGTCGGGCTCGGACCCGGAGCACATTCCTTCGACGGTGCCTTCCGCCGGCGTTGGAACCTCAGTTCGCTCGAAGCCTATTGCAATGCTCCCTCGGCGCCGTTTGAGGAAGAGATTCTTACGGAGGACGAGCGCTACAACGAGACGGTCATGACCCGTCTGAGGACATCGGACGGTTTGAATCTTGCCGAGTTGGACGAAAAACGTCGGAATGACACTCTGAAAACGGCAAAACCGCACCTGAAACGCGGAATGATGACGCTCGAAGAGGGTGTTTTGAGGCTCTCGGAGCAAGTTTTTTTTGTTTCAAATGACATAATCAGCGATTTCATGCTCTAAAACATATAATTTGTCGAATGCGTTTTCGTGAAAAAATCGTATCTTTCGGCCGAATTTGTCAAATCTAACACACATGAAAACGTATCAGACTCATGAAATTAAAAACATTGCCCTGCTTGGCAATGACGGTAGTGGTAAGACAACACTCACGGAAAGCCTGCTTTTCGAAGCAGGTATCATCAAGCGTCGCGGACGCATCACCCAGCACAACACTGTCTCCGATTATTTCCCTGTAGAGCAGGAGTACGGCTACAGCGTGTTCTCCACCGTATATCATGTGGAGTGGAACGGGAAGAAGCTGAATATTATCGACTGCCCGGGCAGTGACGACTTTGTCGGCAGTGCTCTGACCGCCTTGAATGTGACTGATACCTGCGTGCTGCTGCTCAAGGGCGCCAACGGCGTTGAAGTGGGCACGCAGAATCATTTCAGATATGCCGAAAAGCTGAAGAAGCCCGTTATCTTCCTGGTGAATCAGTTGGACGACGAAAACTGCGACTTCGACCATATTGTCAACCAGTTGCGTGAAATCTACGGCAACAAGGTGGTGCCCGTGCAGTATCCCGTCAAGACGGGTCCCGACTTCAACTGCCTGATCGACGTGCTGCTCATGAAGAAGTATTCATGGGGTCCGGAGGGCGGTGCACCCACCATCGAAGAAATCCCCGATTCGGAGAAGGATAAGGCAATGGAGATGCACAAAGCCCTTGTAGAGGCTGCTGCGGAGAACGACGAAACGCTGATGGAGAAGTTCTTCGAGAGCGAGACGCTCACCGAGGACGAAATGCGTGAGGGCATCCGTAAGGGTCTGGCTGCCAGAGGCATGTTCCCCGTATTCTGTGTCTGCGCTGTGAAGGATATGGGCGTGCGCCGACTGATGGAGTTCCTGGGCAACGTGGTGCCTTTTGTGGACGAAATGCCCAGAGTGCACAATACACGCGGCGAGGAGGTGGTGCCTTCTGCCGACGGTCCGACGAGCCTCTATTTCTTTAAGACGGCTGTGGAGCCTCATATCGGAGAAGTGCAGTATTTCAAGGTGATGTCCGGTCGTGTGAAGGAAGGCGATGATCTGCAGAACGCCGATCGCGGCAGCCGCGAACGTATCGGCAGCCTCTTCTGCTGTGCAGGCGCCACGCGTATCAAGGTGGACGAGTTGGTGGCCGGCGACATCGGCTGCACCGTGAAGCTGAAAGACGTGAAGACCGGCAACACGCTGAACGACAAGAACTGTGAGAACCGTTTCAACTTCATCAAATATCCCAATGCCAAATACAGTCGCGCCATCCGTGCGGTCAACGAGAGCGAGACGGAGAAGATGATGAATGCGCTGCAGAAGATGCGTGAGGAGGATCCGACATGGCAGGTGGAGCAGTCGAAGGAACTGCGTCAGATCATAGTGCACGGACAGGGAGAGTTCCATCTGCGCACGCTCAAGTGGCGTATGGAGAACAACGAGAAGATTCAGATTGCTTTTGACGAGCCGAAGATTCCTTACCGTGAGACCATCACGAAGGCGGCCCGTGCGGACTATCGCCACAAGAAGCAGTCGGGCGGTGCCGGACAGTTCGGTGAGGTGCATCTCATCGTGGAGCCTTACTACGAAGGCATGCCCGATCCGGAAGTGTACAAGTTCGGCAATCAGGAATTCCGCGTCAACGCCAAGAGCACTGAAGTTGTGGATCTGGAGTGGGGCGGCAAACTCGTCTTCATCAACAGCGTTGTGGGCGGTGCTATCGACGCCCGCTTCATGCCGGCCATTCTCAAGGGCGTGATGCAGCGTATGGAGCAGGGGCCGTTGACAGGTTCCTATGCGCGCGACGTGCGTGTCATTGTTTACGACGGCAAGATGCACCCCGTGGACTCCAACGAGTTAAGCTTTATGCTGGCGGGCAGAAACGCCTTCTCACAGGCTTTCCGTGAGGCCGGTCCCAAGATTCTCGAGCCGATCTACGACGTAGAGGTCTTTGTGCCGAGCGACAAGATGGGTGACGTGATGAGCGACCTTCAGGGCCGTCGTGCGATGATTACCGGCATGGAGAGCGAGAACGGATATGAGAAGCTGACCTGTAAGGCGCCTCTTGCGGAGATGTCTTCCTATTCGACGGCGCTGTCCAGCCTGACCGGCGGTCGTGCCAGCTTCATCACCAAGTTCGCCTCTTACGAACTTGTTCCCGGCGATGTGCAGCAGAAGTTGGTGGCTGCCTACAAGGGTACTGATGAAGATTGACGTTTCGTAAACTCACAATTCGCAATATTACTATAAAAAAGTTAAAAGCGGCCCTTTTCGGGGTCGCTTTTATCGTATAAGGTCAATAAAACTCTTATCTTTGCAGTATGAAACGTTGGTTGATTTGGACCATTAGCATCCTTATGGTGGCAAGCTTTCTGGTGCTGCTCTATTCGCAGTTCCGTTATGCCGAAGCGATGGTGCACATGCGCGTGGAGCAGTTCGACGCCAATGTGTTCCGTTCTTTGGATCAGGCCAGCCGCGATTTGGAGCGTGCGGAAACGATAGACTACCTTCAGGAGATCGACGACGAGAAGAGCATCGCCGATGATATCTTCCATATCGGGCCGATGCCGATGAGTTCGTCTTTCCAGAAGAAGGTGCGCAACGCTTATCTCTATGAGCAGGAGGTGCTCGGAGACGTCATTCTCCGAGTGCTCTATCAGGCCAGTGCGCTGCCGTTTCGCGAGCGCATCAACGTGAAGCGTATGGAGCAGTTTATTCGCACTTCGCTCGAGGGCAACGGCATCACGATGCCTTTTCATTTCATCGTGTACGACACGGAGGGCAGGGAAGTCTATCGCTGCGAGGATTACGACAGCGCCGGTGAGCAGTATGCCTATACGCAGACGCTCTTCCGCAACGACCCTTCCGGCAAGATGGGTGTGGTGCGCGTGCATTTTCCCGGCATGCAGCGTTATATCCTCGGTGCGGCCAACATGGTGGCTCCGGCGATCATCTTTACCGTCATTCTTCTGCTGACCTTCCTCTTTACGGTGTATCTCGTTGTGCGTCAGAAGCATATCACTGAGATGAAGAACGACTTCATCCACAATCTCACGCACGAATTCAAGACGCCGATCTCCACCATCAGCATTGCCGCGCAGATGCTTTCCGACAAGAGTCTGAAGAAGACGGAGGAGATGTACGAGCGCTTTGCCGGCGTCATCGTCTCCGAGACCAAGCGCCTGCGTTTCCAGGTGGAGAAGGTGCTGCAGATGTCGCTCTACGATTCCGGCAACATTGCCTTCAAGTGGCAGGAGCTCGACGCCAACGCACAGATTGACGGCGTGATAGAGACCTTCTCGCTGAAGGTGCGCCAGAACGGCGGCGAGATAGAGGCTCATCTGGACGCGGAGGAAGCTGAAATCCGTGTGGACGAAATGCACTTCACGAACATTATATATAATCTGATGGACAATGCCGTGAAGTACAGCCGCGAGGGTGTGCCCCTGCATCTGACCGTCAAGACCTGGAACAAAGACCGTCATCTCATGATTTCCATCGGCGACAACGGTCTGGGCATCGCCAAGAGCGACCTGAAGAAGATTTTCGAAAAGTTCTACCGCGTGCACACGGGCGACCGTCACAACGTGAAGGGCTTCGGCCTCGGTCTGGCCTACGTGCACAAGATGGTGCTGCTCTTCCAGGGCAACATTCATGCCACCAGCGAGCTGGGGAAGGGCACCGTGTTTACAATATCAATTCCGCTAATATCTAACGAATAAAATCAAAAGACTATGGAACAGAAACATCGTATTATGCTTTGTGAGGACGAGGAGAGTCTCGGCGTTTTGGTGCGTGAATATCTGCAGGCCAAGGGCTACGATGCAGATCTCTATCTGGACGGAGAGGCCGGTTACAGGGCTTTCACCACGAGCAGCTTCGATCTGTGTCTGCTGGACGTCATGATGCCCCGCATGGACGGATTCACGCTGGCTAAGGAGATCCGCATGATCAATCCCGATGTGCCCATCATCTTCCTGACGGCAAAGAATCTGAAGGAGGACATTCTTGAGGGCTTCAAGCTCGGTGCCGACGACTATCTGACCAAGCCTTTCTCCATGGATGAGCTGGTGTATCGCATAGAGGCCATCCTGCGTCGTGCAGGCGGCAAGCAGAACAAGCCCCAGAATATCTACCAGCTGGGTTCCTACACCTTCGACACGCAGCGCCAGACGCTCACACGCGGCGAAACGCAGACGCGCCTGACCACGAAGGAGAGCGAGCTGCTCACGCTGTTGTGCATGCACGTAGGGGACATCCTGCAGCGAGAGGTTGCCCTGAAATCCATTTGGGTTGAAGACAACTACTTCAACGCCCGTTCAATGGATGTGTATATCACGAAACTCCGCAAGCTGCTGAAGGACGACGACCGCATCCAGATCAACAACGTGCACGGTAAAGGCTATCGCCTTATTCTGCCGCCTTCTTGCTCAAAATAATGTGGGCGATGAGGCCGCCGATGATGCACACGAGTGCAAGGCCCTGCACCCAGTTGTAGTCAACCCAGTCCAGGAGATAGCTCAGAACCAAAACAAGTGTGCCGAAAACAATGGCGCAAACGCCGGCGTATTTAGTCATAGCAGTATAGATTTTGATGTTTATTTCTTTGATTTCGGACACAAAATAAACAAAAAAGTATGATTTGAGCAACTTTTCGTCTCAGAATTTAGTTCTTTTGGCAATTTATTTCCGATAAATGGCGTGCGGTTGCGGGAATTTTCGTACCTTTGCAGCGCATTTTGCAAAATTATTACATTATTAACCCATTTTTAAGCGTATTATGAACCAATACGAAACCGTTTTCATTTTAACTCCCGTTTTGTCTGATGATCAGATGAAGGAAGCGGTAGAAAAGTTCAAGGGCGTTTTGACCAAGCTCGGTGCCGAGATTATCGGCGAGGAGAATTGGGGCCTGAAGAAGCTTGCCTATCCCATCCAGAAGAAGAGCACGGGCTTCTACCAGTTTATCGAGTTTAAGGCTGAGCCCGAGGCTATCAAGTCTCTGGAGATTGCTTACCGTCGTGATGAGAAGGTGCTTCGCTACCTCACCGTCAAGATGGAGAAGTATGCCGTTGAGTATGCAGAAAAGAGAAGAAACAACAAAAAGGAGGCTTAAGACATGGCACAGCAAACATCTGAAATCCGTTATCTGAACGCTCCCGCTATTGACGTCAAGAAGAAGAAGTATTGCCGTTTCAAGAAGAGTGGTATCAAGTATATTGACTACAAGGATCCTGAATTCCTGAAGAAGTTCCTGAACGAGCAGGGTAAGATTCTTCCCCGCCGCATCACCGGTACTTCTTTGAAGTTCCAACGCCGTGTGGCTCAGGCTGTAAAGCGTGCCCGCCACTTGGCTCTGTTGCCCTTCGTAACTGATTTGATGAAGTAAATTAAAAAGGAGGACGAATCATGGAAATTATTCTGAAAGAAGATATCATCGGTCTTGGTTTCAAGAACGACATCGTGAATGTAAAGGCCGGCTACGGTCGTAATTATCTGATTCCTTTCGGCAAGGGTGTCATCGCCAGCGAGAGCGCCAAGAAGCAGCTGGCCGAGGACCTCAAGCAGAAGGCTGTCAAGCTGGCCAAGATTAAGGCTGAGGCAGAAGCTCTTTGCGAGAAGCTCAACGCCGTTGCTCTGACCATCTCCACCAAGGTGAGCGCCACTGGCGTCATCTACGGCAGCGTCAACAGCCTCCACATTGCCGACGAGCTGCAGAAGCTCGGCTTCAACATCGACCGCAAGACCATCATTGTGAAGGATGTGAAGACCGTCGGCAACTACGTGGCTCAGGTGAAGCTTCACAAGGAAGTGACCGCTCAGGTGCCCTTCACTGTGATTGCAGAGGGTGGTGTTCAGCCCGCTCCCGCAGCAGAGGAGGCAGCTCCCGCTCCCGAGGCAGAAGCTCCCGCAGAAGCAGCAGCAGAGTAAACACGTCACAGACGAAATAATATGGGAAGTCCCGTGTGCAGAATGCTGCATGCGGGACTTTTTGCTTAATATAAAAACCTTTGTATCATGAATAACGCAGCATTGGAAAAAGGAAATCGCGGAGAAGGTCTCCGCAAACTGGTGGGAGCTGTAGCGGGTCCCCTGTGTGCAGTCTTGATTTGGCTCATGCCGATTGACGGGCTTGCGGAGCCGGCTCATCATCTTTTGGCGGTGATGTCGCTGGTGGCCATTTGGTGGATCACCGAGCCTGTGCCCATTCCCGTCACTTCGCTCCTGGGGCCGACGTTGTGCGTCCTTTTCGGCATCGCTTCCGTTGAAGATGCCTACAGTCACTTTGCCAACCCCATGATCTTCCTGTTTATGGGCGGTTTCCTTATCGCTAAAGGCATGATGGTCAACGGCTTGGATAAGCGTATTGCCTACGGCATCATGTCGATGAAGTGGGTGGGCGACTCGCCGAGGCGCATCTTCCTGGCCATCGGTCTGGCCTGTATTCTCTGTTCCGGATGGGTCAGCAACACGGCTACGGCGGCGATGATGTTCCCCATCTCCCTCGGTTTGCTGGAAGCCATTCGCGAGATGATGGCGGCCAACGGCAAGACCATTGACCTCTCCAAATATAAATATGCAACGGGTCTGATGCTGATGACGGCATACGCCTGCAGCATCGGCGGTGTGATGACGCCTATCGGCACGCCTCCCAACATCATCATGATCGGTTTCGTGGAGCAGCTGGCACCTCAGGCTCCGGAAATCTCGTTCTTCAAGTGGATGGTGTGGGGTGTTGTGGCGATGTCACTTTATTTTGTGCTGGCTTCCGTTGTGCTCTGGCGCATGTTTCCCGCTGACGTTGAGAGGATTGAGGGCGCCCGTGACTTCATCTGCCGCTCGAAGGATGCTCTGGGCAAATGGACTCCTGCCCAGAAAAACACGATGTTCGCTTTCTTTGTTGCATTCCTGCTCTGGGTGGCTCCCGGCGTGCTGAACATCTTTTACGATGACAAGTCCGCTGTTTTCCAGTTCTACCAGAGTCATTTCCCCGAAGCGATTGCGGCTATGGTGGGCGGTTTGCTCCTGTTCTTCCTGCCCGTCAATTTGAAGAAGGGCGAGATGACGATGTCGTGGAAAGACGGTGTGGAAGGCATAGAGTGGGGCACGCTGTTGCTCTTCGGCGGCGGATTGGCTATGGGTGGCATGATGTACTCTACGGGTCTTTCGGCCTGGGTTGGTGACGGCATCAGGGACATTTTGGGCGGACATCCCTCTGAGTGGCTCTTTGTCAGCGTGTTCTGTGTGACGGCTCTGGTCCTCTCGGAGCTCACTTCGCACACGGCGTCCACCAATCTCATTGCGCCGATTGCCATCGGAGCGGCCGTTTCGCTCGGTTTCAGCCCCATACCCGTTGCCGTCGGCATCGCCTTGTCCTCTTCGCTCGGATTTATGATGCCTGTGTCCACACCGCCCAATGCCATTGTCTATGCTTCCGGCTATGTGCCAATCACGAAGATGATCAAGTCCGGCTTCATCATCGACCTCTTTGGCATTTTGTTGGTGACGATCCCCGTGGTTATGTTGCTGGTGAAGTTTGTGATGGGAATTTAACGTAAAGATATACAGATATGAAAAAGAAGAGGCCCGTCAATCTGACGGGCCTCTGGTTGTTGTCTGTAATGTGTAGTTTATTCAGCTACTACGCTGTCTGCTACTACGCTGTCTGCTACTACGCTGTCGCAAGCAACGGTGTCAACGCTAACGCTATCGCTGTCAACGGCCTCAGCCTGAGCGGTCTTGTTACCACAAGAAGCGAAAGAAACAGCAACTACAGCTGCGAAAACAAAAGCTAACTTTTTCATTTTTTTTCTACTTTTTAATACTGTAAAACAATCAATTGTTCTTAAAACCGGTGCAAAGGTACGCCAATTTGGTGAAACAGCCAAGGAATTTGAAGAAAATTTTTATATTTTTTCAGATTTCGGCGCATAAAAGGTCTATTTTTTGTAATTTTGTGCCATGAAACAGCTCGAAGGATGCAAAATAGCGTGTTTTACGCTCGGATGCAAGCTCAACTACGCCGAGACCTCTGCCATCGTCGAACGCTTGCAGGAGGAGGGCGCCGAAACGGTGCATGAGGGTGAGACGGCCGACATCTGTCTGGTCAACACCTGCAGCGTGACCGAGGTGGCCGATCACAAATGCCGTCAGCAGATCTCCAAGATGACCCGCCGTCATCCCGGCGCGCTGGTGGTGGTGACGGGCTGTTATGCTCAGCTCAAGCCGGAGCAGGTGGCCGGCCTCGACGGCGTGGACCTGGTCTTGGGCAGCGAGGAGAAAGTGCGTCTCGTGCCCGAGATCATCAAGCGGGTCAATATGATGCCTGAGGAGCGGCTCTTGGCAAAACACGAGTTTCACACTTCCCGAACGGCCGACATCCGCCGCTTCTTCCCCTCGTGCGCGTCGGGCGAGCGCACGCGTTATTTCTTAAAGGTGCAGGACGGCTGCGACTACTACTGCACCTATTGCACGATACCTTTCGCGCGGGGACGCAGCCGCAACGGTTCGATCGAAAGCATGGTGGAGCAGGCTCGGGGTGTTGCCGCAAAGGGCGGACGCGAAATCGTCATCACGGGTGTCAACATCGGCGACTTCGGCAAATCTACCGGAGAAACCTTCCTCGATCTGGTGAAGGCATTGGACGCTGTGGAGGGGATCGAACGCTACCGCATCTCCAGCATCGAGCCCAATCTTCTGACCGACGAGGTGATTCGCTACTGCGCCACTTCGCGCGCCTTCATGCCTCATTTCCACATCCCTTTGCAGAGCGGCAGCGACGGGGTCCTGCGTCTGATGAAGCGTCGCTACGACACCGCTCTTTTCCGCAGCAAGGTGGAGCGCGTGCTGGAGCTGATGCCCGACGCCTACATCGGAGTGGACGTCATTGTCGGCACCAGAGGCGAGACCGAGGAGATGTTTGAGGAGGCGTTCCGCTTCATGGAGTCTTTGCCCGTGAGTGAATACCATGTGTTCAGCTACAGCGAGCGTCCGGGCACGAAAGCGCTTGAGATTCCGCATGTTGTGTCGCCGGAAGAGAAACACCTTCGCAGCCAGAGGATCCTGGCACTCTCGGAGCGCAAGATGCGGGAGTTCTACAGTCGCTACGAAACGACAACGCGTCCCGTGCTGCTGGAACACAGCCATCGGGACGGCGTCATCTACGGTTTTACGGACAACTATATCCGTGTGGCCTGTCACTACGAGGGTGAGAAGCCGCAAGGCGTGGAGGGCAGGGTAGTGCCCGTGCGCCTGTCAGGAGTTCATACTGAGCAGGAACTCCTCGTTGTTTCGGGTCTGCTCGATGCGTGACTTCATCTCGCTCATGGCCTCGATGGGGTTCATGTCGGCGAGGAACTTGCGCAGGATCCACATACGGTCGAGCGTCGTCTTGTCCTGCAGCAGATCGTCGCGACGGGTGCTCGACTGAACGATGTTAACTGCGGGGAATATACGTTTGTTGGCCAGTGTACGATCGAGCTGCAGCTCCATGTTGCCCGTGCCCTTGAATTCCTCGAAGATGACTTCGTCCATCTTGCTGCCGGTGTCGGTCAGAGCGGTGGCGATGATGGTGAGGCTGCCGCCGTTTTCGATGTTGCGTGCGGCGCCGAAGAAGCGTTTGGGCTTGTGCATGGCGTTGGCGTCCACACCGCCGGTGAGAATCTTGCCGCTGGCGGGCTGCACGGTGTTGTAGGCGCGGGCCAGTCGCGTGATGGAGTCCAGGAAGATGACCACATCGTGGCCGCACTCTACCATGCGTTTGGCCTTCTCGAGCACGAGGTTGGCGATACGCACGTGGTGATCGGCGGGCTCGTCGAAGGTGGAGGCGATCACTTCTGCGTTCACCGTACGGGCCATATCCGTCACTTCTTCAGGACGTTCGTCGATGAGCAGCATCATGAGATAGGCCTCGGGATGATTCTTGGCGATGGCGTTGGCGATGTCCTTCATCAGGATGGTCTTACCCGTTTTGGGCTGGGCCACGATGAGGGCGCGCTGTCCCTTGCCGATGGGGGAGAAGAGATCCACCACGCGCACGGAGAGGTTGTCGCCGCGTCCGCTGCAGAGCTGGAACTTCTCGTCGGGGAAGAGCGGGGTCAGATGCTCGAAGGGACTGCGCTCGCGGATGCTGCGGGGGTCGCAGCCGTTGACGCTGTCCACAGAGGTGAGCTGGAAGAAGCGGCTGCCGTTTTGCGGCGGCATCACGGTGCCTTTCACCGTGTCGCCCGTCTTGAGGGAGTAGAGACGGATGAGCTGGTTGCCTACGGCGACGTCGTCGGGCGAAGGCATGTAGTTGTAGTCGCTCGAGCGCAGGAATGCGCTGCCGTCGTTCTGGATGTCGAGCACGCCCTCTCCCTTGATGTTGTCGCCGAAGTCGTATTCGGCCACCCGTGCTTTGGCGGCTTTGGGGGCGGCGTTGCGGGTGAGATCCTCCGTGTCGTCCTGCAGCTGCATCTTGGGCGCGTTCATCTCGGCGAGAATCTCTTCGGTGGTGCGCACTTCGCGCGTCACGATGAAGGTTTCCTCTGCGGCGGCGCTGCTCTTGGCGGCTTTCGTTGCGCGCTTCTTTTTGGGCGCTTCCGTCTCGGCGCTCTTTTCCTCCTTGGTCTCGGCGGGAGCGCTTTCTTCAGCGGCTTCGCTCTTCTTGGCGCGCGTCTTGCGGGCGGGCTTTTCCGCCGGCTTCTCTGCAGGGGCTTTGGCCTCTTTCTCCGCTTTCTCTTCCTTCGCGGCTGCAGCCTCGCGTGCTGCGGTTTCGGCCTTCGAGGGGCGTCCGCGCTTCTTCTTGGGGGCTTCGGCGGCGGGAACGGGGGGAAGCTCGCTCTCCTTGTCGATGATGTTGTAAACGAGGGTTGTCTTATCGTTGCTCAATTCTGCGCCGATTTGGGTGGCCAAAGCGTGCAGTTCGTCCATAGTCATGGACTCCAGTTGGCTTTTTGTATGCATAAAGGTAAATGGAATTATATCGCTTGCAAAGGTACGCTTTTTTTTTGAAACAAGCACCTTTGCGGGCCGCTTTTCTTTATGAAGTGCCGTTTTTTTGTTTTTTTAAGTGCGTTGAGGCCCTGAAATGTGGAAAAAAGGCGTACCTTTGCACCTTGAATTATTGTGCGCACGCGCAAGAACGTGCGACATATACGTGAAACAGGCCTGTATCGTCATACTCCTGCTGTTTTCCGCCCTCATGGTCATGATGGCGGCAGCCGGCGTCAAATCTGCCCCGATGGCGGAGGAGACGGCCGACACGTTGTCGCATGAAGCGGCCTTGCCGGCTGATACTCTGCTGCATGAGGCGGCGTTGCCGGCCGATTCGGATGACGAGCGCATGAAGCCCATGTTCCCGGAGATGTGGGACGCCCTGGACTCCGTCGCTGCCGCTGTGGCGGACACGCTGCTGCCGGACACGCTGGCGGCGGACACTTTGGCGGCCGACACGGTGAAGAAGAAGAGCAAGAGCGCCCTGGACGAACCGGTGGTCTATTCGGCCCAAGACTCCATCACTTTCGATTACAAAAATTCGAGGGCCTGGCTCTACGGCGACAGCAAGGTGAACTATCAGAACATGGAGCTGACGGCCGAAGAGATCAATATGGCGCTGGATTCCAGTACGGTACACGCTTTCGGACGTCCCGACTCCACGGGCGAGATTCAGGGCAAGCCCGTCTTCAAACAGGGCGAGGACGAGTACGATCCCGACAAGATGTCGTACAACTTCAAGACCCGTCGAGGCTTCATCCACAACGTCTATACGCAGCAGGGTGAAGGCTACATGATGAGCGAGGAGAGCAAGCGCGACTCCACCGGCGTGATGTATGTCCGGCGCGCCCGCTACACCACCTGTAATGCGGAGCATCCCCATTTCTACCTGCGTCTGACCAAGGCCAAGGTGCGTCCGGGACAGACGGTGGTCTTCGGTCCGGCCTATCTCGTCGTGGAGGATGTTCCCTTGCCTCTGGCCATTCCCTACGGCTTCTTCCCCTTCTCCTCGTCGTACCACAGCGGCTTCATCATGCCCACTTACGGCGACGAGAGTTCGCGAGGCTTCTATCTGCGCGAAGGCGGCTATTATTTTGCGTTCAACGACAATGTCGACCTCAAGCTTCTGGGCGAAATCTACACGAAGGGCTCCTGGGGCCTTTCGGCCTATTCGACCTACAATGTGCGCTACAAGTTTGCGGGCAACGTGATGTTCTCCTTCCAGAACACCGTCGTCGGCGAGCGCAACATGCCCGACTACTCCACGACGCGTTCGCTCAAGTTCGTGTGGTCGCACCGTCAGGACGCCAAAGCCAATCCCACGCAGTCGTTCTCCGCCAGCGTGAACTTCGCTTCCGTGGACTACGAGCGTAACAACCTCGTTTCCATGTACAACCCCGAGTCCTACACGCAGTCGACGCGCACCTCGTCCGTTTCCTATTCCAAGATCTTCCCCGACATCGGTCTGACGATATCGACGGCCTTCAACCTCTCGCAGAACATGCGCGACTCGTCCATCGCGGTGACGCTGCCGACGCTCAGCATTTCTCTCTCGCGTCTCTATCCCTTCAAGCGCAAGAAGCAGGTCGGGGCGGAGAAGTGGTACGAGAAGATCTCGCTCTCTTACACGGGAACGCTCTCCAACAGCATCACCACCAAGGAGAACAAGCTCTTTCACAGCAACCTGCTCAAGGACTGGCGCAACGGCATGCAGCACCAGATTCCCATTCAGGCCACCTTCCAGCTGTTCAAATATATCAACGTCACGCCCTCGTTCAACTTCACCGACCGCATGTACACCAACAAGGTGATGCAGTCGTGGGACAGCGACGAGCAGACCGTCAAGCGCGACACGCTCTACGGCTTCTACAACGTGTACAACTTCTCCATGAATCTCTCCATGAACACGAAGCTCTACGGCTTCTACCGGCCCACGCTGGGATTCATGCGCAAGAAGATTGAGGCCGTGCGCCACGTCTTCACGCCGACGGTCAGCTTCTCTTATGCGCCCGACTTCTCCACGCCTTTCTGGGGCATGTACGAGACCTACACGCGCACCAACTCCAGCGGCGAAGTGGAGACGGTGACCTACAGCCCCTACAGCGGCGGCATCTACGGCACGGCGCCCTCGGGCAAGACGGGTATGGTGACGATGGACGTCTCCAACAACCTGGAGATGAAGATACGTTCCGACCGCGACTCTACGGGCTTCCGCAAAATCTCGCTCATCGACGAACTGGGCGCCTCCCTCTCTTATAATATGGCGGCGGAGAAGCGCCCCTGGAGCGATCTGACCACGCGCCTGCGTCTGAAGCTGACCAAGAGCTACACCTTCTCCATGACGGCCGTCTTTGCTACCTACGCCTACGAGCTGGACAAGAACGGCAATCCTTATGTCGGCGATCAGACGGAGTGGAGCAAGGGCCGTTTCGGCCGCTTCCAGGGCATGAGCCAGAACATCAGCTACACCTTCAACAACGGCACGCTCAAGAAGCTGATCAACTTCTTCACGGGCAAGAAGGAGGACCCCGACGCGCTGGCCAAGAAGGAGGCCGAGGAGCAGGACCAGCCCGACCCGAACAATCCCAACGTCGATCCCGAGCGCGAGAGGGCCAAACACGGTGCGAAGCCCAAGGAGGGGGACGATCAGATCGACGCCGACGGCTACTTGAAGTTCAACATTCCTTGGAGCCTCTCCGTGAGCTACGGCATCACGGTGCGTGAGAACACCGCCGGCACATTCGACAAGGAATCAATGCGTTATCCCTACGCCCTGAGCCACACGCTCAACTTCTCCGGCAACGTGCGCATTGCCACCGGGTGGAACATCACGTTCTCCTCCGGTTACGACTTCAACCGAAGCAAGCTCTCCATGACGACGGCCTCGCTCAACCGCGACCTCCACTGCTTCAACATGAGTGCCTCCGTGGTGCTCTATCCCTATACCTCTTATAATTTCACTTTCCAGGCCAACAGCAGCATGCTGGCCGACGCCCTCAAGTGGAAGAAGCAGAGCAGCTATTCCGACAACATCAGTTGGTATTGAGTGTGTTTTGTCCAGATTTCGGCGGCGGACAGTTGATGATGTCGTCACTGCGTCTCCGTCGGGAAAATCTTGCGCTCCCACGGGAGAAAAATTCCGAGCCCACGGGAAAGTCAAAATAGCGACAGGCGAGAAGTGAGAGCCGGCAGTTGGGGCGGGAGAGGGTTTTGTCAAGAAAATGGTTAGATTGTCAACCTTGTCAGTAATCTGTCAACTGTTTTAGGAGAAGACAGTTGACACAAGATTTTCCCATTTTCTCAAATTCTCAAATTCTCATTTTGTGTTTTAAGCAAATTCCGGGTTAAGTCTCGAACGTCTCGATTGTATCATTGGTGCTTATTGAAAAATGGTAGTGGATTACAAGAAAATCTGCCACGAAAAGTTGTAAGTTAAAGAAAAAGTAGTATCTTTGCAGTTAGAAAACATAATATCACATACCATGTTAGGATCAATAAGAGTAACAGATGTCTATATGGACATGCTTGGCACTTTGCCGAATGAAGACAAGCTGGATTTGATCTCCAAGCTTGTCAAGTCGATGAAAAAGGCTGTGGGCACAACGACGCAGTCCAAGGATATTTTTGCTTCTTTTTCTGGCGACTGGGGCGGCGATATGTCGACTGAGGATTATGCCGATATGCTTCGCTGCGAAAATGTTGAGTCTTCGCGTACGGTAGACACTTGGTAATTATGGCCCGTTATCTGCTTGACACCTGTGTGTGTATTTCCATGTTTCGAAACGAAGGAAATGTGATAAATACGTTGAAGGAAATAGGCCCCCAGAATTGCTATATTTCCGAGATAACGATTGCCGAGTTGTATTTCGGTCTTGCCAAGTCCAATGACAAGGCACAAAAGTTGAAAGATATCCAACAGGTACAGAAACTGTTCAGAGTTATACCCGCGTATCCGTCTTTCAAGGAGTACGGCGAGATTCGTCACTCTCTTGAACATAAAGGTATGCGTGTGGATCAGTTTGATTTGCTTATAGGTGCAACGGCGGTTCATCACGAGATGGTGCTTGTCACCTCCAACATTAAGCACTTTGAGCGCATTCCTGGCCTCAATATCGAGAATTGGAAATAAAGCTACTAAAAACCGTTCATTAATGAAATCGATGCAATTCATTAATGAAAACGATTGAATTCATTAATGAGTACGATAAAAGTCGTTAATGAATCGGATTCCGTGCATTAGTGTCACTTATGTCAACCTTGTCAGTAATCTGTCAACTGTTTTAGGAAAAGATAAAACCTGAATTTGATTTGGCTCTCCGAGGAGCCCATTCAACCAAAACAAGGGTTAAGAGAGAATGATTCGACTTTTCTCAGGGATAGATAGAACGACAATTTGTTTGCACGAAATTTACTCGCGCAAACACGCAAATTGCAAGCAAATAACTATTTTGTCAAGATTTCGGATTTTGAAACACGTTTAAACGCGCCGATTTTATAAAAGCTAAATGCCTGATAATCAATATTAGACTGCTCGCTCAACCCCCAATCAGATACCCTGCAGAGACCGAGCAGAGACCGACCAGAGGCGCTAAATGCGGGTTCGAATGTCAAGTTTTACGTGTACTTTGACTGGTGGGTCACAATTTGCAATTTGCAATTTGCGTAATTTGCGTGAGCATTTTTTAAGCAAATTCCGGGTTAAGAAAGTATCGGGAAAAACTGCTCTTACCTATACTGAATCTGTTGACACAAACGGAAATGTCGTACGGAATTGGTTGACAGTTTTACTTGTGTCAAACTCGTCAGCAAACTGTCAACTGTTTTAGTAAAAGACACTTTTTACTCTCTAGTTAGAGAATTTTTGCGCGCTAACTAGAGAAATTTTACTCCCTAGTTAAAGAAAAAAATCACGTAACAACGAACGGACACAATTAACGCTTGTCCGTTATGTCCGTTAAGGCTTATTCGTTTCTCTGGTTGATCGGATTCGCCACCGCCTTCTTCATTATTAATGTATTATTTATTTTCGTTGATATGAACAGCAGTGCGTATGACTTCCACCTTGGGGCATTTCTCAAAAACGCCGTACTCCATCTCGCAGGATTCCGGCACATATACATATCTCAAGTTGGGACAATCACGGAAAGCGTCGAAACAAATCTTTTTCGTACCTTCGGCAAATTCAACGAAATACAGTTTGGGACAATCGGCGAAGGTGTTCCTGCGAATTTCTTTAAGGGGTGCTAGAACTTTCGCGTATAACAGTTTTTTGCAATGATAGAATTGATCCTCTCCCAAGAATTCGACAGAGCGTGGAATGATGACTTCTTCCAAAAGGTCATTATAGTAGAAGGCTTCACTTTCTATTTCTTTTATGCTGCCTGGCAGTTGCAGCATCCGGCTTCCCCATCTTCCGGAAAAAGCTCCCCTCCTTATAATCTCCACACCCTCAGGAATATCCGTTTTGCGGCATCCCATCACCAACGTCTTGCCGTCTTTTGACAATATGGCATTCGAGCCTTTTGGAGAAGAAAACACCGGGTTATCCTCATCGACGGTGATGGAATCTATGTCGCATCCGTAGAATTCCTGCCAATGTATGTCTGTCACAGATTTCGGGATATGTACCGAACGGATAGGCACTCCCTCAAAACAATCATCCAATCTGCGCACGCCGTCCATGATGACGGAGTTGCGACATCCTGCTATCAGTGTGCTATCTGACTTACGGATGATGGCGTTGCATTTTTTGCGTGAATCATAGGCGGGATTTCCCTTTTCCACAACAACGGAGGATAGTCTGTAGCAGCGCGCCAGGCAAGCGCCTCCAATATACTCAACGTTTTTAGGTATCCTCAGCGAACGAAGCGAGTGGCAATCCATGAATGCGCTGTGTTCTATTTTGCGCAACGACTGCGGCAGAGATATGGTTTTCAGATTGCTGCAATGCCAGAAGGCCCATCGGCCGATGGATTCTACACCTTCCGGGATGACGATTTCCTCTATGATGCCCTGACGGTAAAACGCCCTGTCGCCGATGGCTTTCACGGATGAGGGAATCCTGGTGGCCGGACACGCTGCCACCAAGGTGTTATTCTCTGTTTCTATGACGGCGTTGCATCCCTCGCGGGAATCTAAGTCCGGATTCTGTTCGCTTACCACGATGCTGTTCAGGTTGGGGCAAGAGCCGAAAACACCTTCCGAAACCCAATCCACCGAAGCCGGAATATAGACGGAGCGCAGATTGGTGCAAAAAGTGAAGGCCTCGTCATTGATGATTTTTATGCCTTCACCGATTGTTATACTGTGGATGGCATTAAGTCCGGAAAGTGCCATCGGTCCGATGCTCTGTACCTGATAGACAGAGCCCTTGTGACTGACGCTCGCCGGGATGTAAAGTGTGGAGTCAGAGTTTTCTACCACCTGATGCTCATATCCTATAATGGACACGGAGAGCGTGTCATAGAGTTTACATTGGTATTTTAACCCGTTTTCAGAGAATCTTTTTCCGTGATGTCCGCATCCCCCGGGTACCCTGAACCAGTCGTCGTAGGTGATCTTTGACGAACTTTCCGTGACATAGGTGATTTCTGACTTACTTCCCGTAGCAAAGAACGCTGTCAATAGAATGAGAAACGTCTTTTTCATAGTGTGTAAATTTTGGTTTGCGGGGGCAAAGGTAGGGATTTATTCCGAGAATATAATTGTTTCCTTTTTTCCTGAATCCTATACTCCAATACCGAGAATTTATGTGTTTCACGATTAAATCCTGTCAGATACACTCTGTCGTTTGCAACAGGATTAAGATTATCCGATGCTAATGCTCCATAGTGTTCTTCATAACCACTGACAGCGCCTAAAGGCGGGAGGTTCCTGAGAGAGTCCCTCAAAAGGATATGTCCCGAAGCATCAGCCACAGCAATGAAGCAAACGTCATATCCTGTATGGTTCAGGAAGATTCGGTAGTCGCCAATGAGACCCGCATAGCTAAAGCAAACCTCAACGTCACGCAACTTGCAATATCCCGGCAAAAGACTCTCACAACTGCCTTCGCCCTGCACCTTCTTTTGGATGTGATTGGGATAAGTGAAACTCCACGTGGTGAATTTCATGGGATTGTAATCTTTGGGCGACTTCTTTTGCGTCATCAGGAAAAAGGCATCCTGTCCCATTTCTCCGACTGTGATACTGTCTTCTGCCTCCATCGGCAGACTGAACGCTGCCAACGCCCCTTGAAGCCCTTTATGTAACGCATAGATAACATTAGCCTGCTCGTCTATGAAATATAAAGAGTCGCCCCGCAAGAGAAACAAAGCTTCGTACGATCCGTTTAGATTCAGCCCCAGGTTCCTGCGGGCAATCATCCGGGTGCCATTGTATTTGGCAACAGCAATGGGATTTCCTCCCATAATATAAAAGACACTGTCTGCTTCTGCGGCAAAACCCTTAATCATGATGCCTGCGGTATCACAGGGGAAGTTCCCATCCACATAATCGAACGCCCAAATTTTGGGCAGACTGATGCCCAACAAGCAATTACCCACAGAAACATCGTTTGTATCTATCACGTTGGTTGCCACTGTTTGTAAGGGCGATGTATTTGCAGATGCATCCTGCCCTAATGTGTTTTTCCTACAAGAGGACGTTAGTGATATTATAAAAAGAAATATGAGAGCTGTATGTTTCACCACCCGCAATATTAATATTTTATATGTATCCGTATCTTCAATGATTTCGCATCTCCTTCAACGTAAATCGGACGGGTATTGTGTAGCGGGAGCTGACAGCTTTGCCCTTCATCCTGGCGGGAATCCATTTCGGCATATTTCTGATGGCATAAAGAGCCTCTTCTTCAAGACGGGAATCGACTTTCTGCACCACTTTCGCATCGGTGATGACGCCGTTGTAGCGCACCACAAAGGTCACCAGCACACGTCCTTCCAGCTTCTCACGCTGACAGTCTGCCGGATAGCGTACTCTGTCGCGCAACCACTCCTGACAGGCAGCATCCCCGCCGGGAAACATCGCCCGCTCATCCGGATAGAGATACACGGAATCCGCTATGTAAAAAACGGGGCTATTTAACTGGAACATGACAGGAAGATTAAAATCCATTTCAATCGGCTTTCCGTCTTTCTGCGCCGGTTCCCATTTCGGCATACTTCTGACAACACGCAGCGCTTCATCATTCAACCGGGCGTCCGAAGACTTCTTGATGCGGAGATTGCTCAAGCTTCCGTCTTTCTCTACCTTGAAGCCTACAACAACACGCCCTTTAATGCCCTTCTTAATCATCTCATCGGAATAACGTATGTTCCGACGGATGAATTCCTGACATGCCTCGTCACCGCCGGGGAACTGTGGTGTTGGCTCACAACACATTAACAGTTCTTCGATTGCTGTCTTTGTAAACCTTCTGTTTATCTTCGCAACCTCGCCCTGCTTCATCTTGACGAATATATGGTCTTCCAGATATGGATATTTTGATTTTTCCTTGTGAAGGATGAGATGATTTCCTGAAACAGTTGCATTATATCGGGCTGTATCCCGACCGTATCCGTTCTCCTGATTCCATCGGCGGGCTCCATGCTTCAACGCCAGTTCCACATCATGGTATCCAATCTCTACCGGATCATCCAAATATTGTATGTTTCTGGCATCAAGCAGGAAAGAAAGCCTGTTGCCCGTTTGTCGTATTTCCTTCATATTCAGGACAAAATAGCCGGGATAATACCCTTCTCTCCCGACATCAAATTCATCGCTGTTACCCCAAAAATATCCGTTGACTACAGAGTCCCCCACATACGCCAATTCGATAATCTGATCATCCATGTGGTTATGTATAGTCTCGGGATAATCCCAATAATAATATACGATGGAATCCGCTTCGCCGCCTTCTCCTTCTTCACTATAAATACATTTCAACATTTCCTCTACCTCAGAATCAGGTTTGTCTGTCGTCAGGAAGTCGGCAATATACCAGCCGTCCACTTCTTTATTGCCGAGCCTCTGAACTTCGTGCGACAGTCTCAGACGCAGGCTCTTGTAGAACACTTTACCGGCCGATGGCGCATCGCCATACCACGTCTCGCCCGTACAAAACACCGTCACATCTGCCTGCTCCACAGGCAAATCGAGCAGGTTCACACGGATTATCTGCGCTTCTCGCCAGCCGTCGTTCTCTATGCTCAGCCCCCACATTGCAGGAGAGGCTTCGAGTTCATGGTCGCTATTTTTCTGGAACCTATCGAAGCGCTGATACGCATCCATATATACATCGGAGAAAAACTCTTCGGTGCACAACACGCTGAGATCCGGCCTCTCGCCCCGCTTCTTCGCCTCCTGGCAAATCCCGATTACTTTGGCGAATATTTTATTCACGCGCTTCCGTATCTCCGAATCCCATTCTGCGGTGGCGGCTGACGGAGGGTTTTCGTTGATATAATCCTGTATATTCCTCTTGTCGGAAATGGCAAAACCCTTTGCCTGCTCGTCATATTGACGGAAATCGTCAATGAACCACTCCTTCTCGTCACGGGTCATCATGAGCATGAACTTCTGCGGATAGCCACAATTCGTGATGCACATATAGGCTTCGGCCGTATCCGGCGAAAGCACGCGGATGGAGTCGGTCCTGATGCTGAGGTTCTCCCAGTCCTGCCCCATCACCCAATGGTCGTAGTCATAGCCGGGAGGAATGTCGTCCTCGCCCTTTTCATGAAGTTCACGGAGAATTGCGCCCACCTGCGCCCTCATCATTTGCATATCCTTGCTGAGAAACCTCTCGTCGAAATCGTTTACGCTACGGATGTCGCCTTCGTGGCTGTTGTACCAGGGTATTACGATGTCGTATATTTCCTTCACCCGTCGGGCGACTTCCTCCTTGATGTCGTCATCGCTGCGGTTCTGCTTCGCCTGTGCATTCGTGCAGGCATTCATGCAAAAGGCAAAAGCCACAAGAGCAATCAGAGCAGATCTCGTCTTTTTCATGGTGTGTCTTTTTGAGTTTCATTCGTTTTTCATTGCAAAGATACGGATTTTTCTTTGAAACAACAAGCAAATTCCGATACACAAAAGTGTAATTTTTCGTTGCAGGCTATGATACTTTCTCCACGCCGTCTCGGGCGTTCCATTCGCGGACGATGTCGTCCAATGTCAGTCCAAGCAGCTCCATGCGGCGCATGAAGTCGGGTAACTCGTGCTGGAGAAACTCCTTGCGACGGGCGGAGAGGATGCGCCTTCTGGCACCCTTTGCTACCGACATGCCGATGCCCCGCTGCGAAAGCAGGATGCCGTCGCGCTGCAAGAGTTCAAAGGCGCGCAATGCCGTGTTGATGTTGACTTCGTACTCCGCCGCAAGCTCGCGCACACTCGGCACAAGAGCGCCCTCGGTGTAGCATCCGGAGAGGATGTCGTCACAGAGGCGTTCGGCAATCTTGATAAAAAGCGCTTTTTCGTTGTGGTATATCATAGACGTATCATTTTATCGGAAATAATCTGGGCGCGACAAAAGCTGCGATAGGCCAACGCATAATTCGCAGTAGAAAGCACGACGACCACCGCGCAGGTCATCCAGACAAACTGCGTATGATGTGCGTTGATCCAGGCAGCATTGTGCTCGTTCAACTCAAGGAGATAAATCAGAATGAACGTTGCGGCAATAAAGATGAAAAGAGCCCACAACCACCCGTAACGACGGAAAAGCACGCCGCACAGGGTGAACAGCGACATCGGCCACAAGGCAATCATCAGGCTCCCGAATGTATAAACAAGCACATCGCCCACATTGTACGTCTCAAATATGGAGGCCAATATCCATGTGCCGGGCAAGACGTGACGGCGCACTATTTCGCCGAAACTTGTCTCCGGATTGAATAACAGGGGCATTGCCGTGAGGGCATTCGCCGCACAACGGCCCAGGAAGACAAGCAACCAAATACCCACAGTGGCATACACCACACGGGAGAGGAATTTCTCCGCATTTCCGGCCGGGAGCGAAAGCAGCGATGTGGCCGTCTGCTTGCGTTCCAATGCGGAGAAGATGTGCGCCAGACAGAAGAGTATCATGCCCCAAAAGATGACCTCGTCATTGAAGATGCGAAGCAGCGCCCCCAGCACCGCCTGTCCCCACAACTCCCCAAGGGCGGTGCTCAAAATCTCCTGAGCCACATAAAGGCCGAATGTCGTGAGAAACAAACGAAGATAGAGTCTCTTCTCCGTCTGCCAATACCATCGGATCATTTGTCCGAAACTGCCGAAAACTTGGGTCCTCATGATGTTGTCGTATTTAAGGGTTATGACAAATCCGGTATACGCACGCCTTGCTGCAGCGCATTGTAGAGCAGCTCCAGATTGACGGGCGTCTCTTCTTCATCCTGCCGTAGCGCTAGGCAAGCGTAGCCGAAAGGCGTTCGCTCCGTGTAGAGGCGTTTGTCGGAGATTTTCGGAGGGTAGGCCTCTATTGTAAACGACAGCTGGCGGGTAAGTGCTTTCAAAGAACTGCTGCAGAGCACTTCGCTCGTGCTTTGTGAGTCGCTGCGTCCGAGCATCGTCACGCCATCGAGCAAGGGTGCCACATCGGAAATCTGGTGTGTGGCGATGACGGCTGTGCGTTCTTCGGTCATATTGGCCGCCATCACTTTGCGAAACAGCTTCTTAGAGGCGACATCGAGTCCGTTTGTGGGTTCGTCCAGAAAGAGGTAGTGCGTGCCGCAGGCCAAAGCAAAAGCGATCATCACCTTCTTTTGCTGTCCCATCGACAGACGGTCGAGGGGTAAATCGAGCGGCATGTCGAACTCCGAGAGGCAGCGTTGCATGATTTCGTCGGAGAAATGCGGATAAAACGGACGATATATTTTAATGTACGCGCAAAGAGTTTCGGAGGGGAGCTCGAATGTCTCGGGCACGATGAACATCTCGGAAAGCAATTCCCTTCGGCGCCGCGACACATTGCATCCGTCAGCCTCCACGCTGCCGTCTTTTGGCAACAATAGGCCCGTCATCAGATAAAGCAGCGTAGATTTGCCGCAGCCGTTCGGTCCCAAGAGGCCGTAGATGCCTCCGGCCTCCAACTGCCAGTCTAAATGGCTGAAAAGCAGGCTTCTCTGGCTCTTGTAACCAAACGATACATCGTTGAATTTCAGCATTTTTTTTCGCCTGTTAGTGTTATAGTGACTTAGAACACAGCAAAGGTATGGAAAATTTTAAAACCGACCAAATATTTTTCGAAAAAATTATTCTGAGGCTTCTCAGACTGTTGTCAGACTGTCGTCAGAGGCTTAGATTTGATGGCTGAAGTCTGATGTCTGAAGGCTGACGGGAGAGGGAAGAGAAGACTTTGGAGAGAGAACCCTGCAGTCACAGTCACAGAGTCACAGTTAAAAAATAGAATACTTGCCATATCCTTAATGGCTCTATTCTTATATTATAATCTATTAATAATTAATAATATATATATAATAGTAGATAAGAAGAGAGAGAATGTGGGTATCCCTAAAAAATAACTGTGATTCTGTGACTGTGACTGGAATCGAGCAAAGAACCTTCTCTAAAACCCCAAAACACAGCAAGATACGTTGTTGTTGCAGAAGCACAGTTCCTCGCTTTTACTTTCAAAAGCAGGACAATTAGTCTCAATAAAGGGCCGTTTTAGGCCTGAAAAGCATGCGCGAAACAGCATTTTGAGCATCGTTCACTCTCAAAAGCGTTCGTCACAGCCTTCCGGAAAATTCAGCCAGCAACACCGAATTGAGGTGTTTTAGACATAAAAGTGCAATAAAACTCTGCCCTCACAGACCTGTTCCCCTGCGCAGCGCCTACACAGCGCCTGCAAAACTGCAGATGGATGGTTTCGTTTGTCTAATCGCTTTTTTGTAAGAGAACGGACACAATTAACGCTTGTCCGTTGTGTCCGTTATGTCCGTTAAGGGCCGCGAACGGACATAACGGACATTAGGGACATCCGTAAAAATGTCCGTTGAATGCATTTTTTGCGTAACCCGAATATTCATTGAGTCCTATAAATCAGCAGTGATGCAGCGGCTCTGCAGCAGTGATGCGGCGACTCTGGGCGGGGGGAGAGAGGAAGAAGGCAAAATCTTACTCTCTAGTTAGAGAATTTTTGCGCGCTGACTAGAGAATTTTTACTCCCTAGTTAGAAACCCCAAAATCGGTGGTACATAAAAAGACGAACGGCCGCCCCGTGTTCGGAGCAGCCGTTCGCTGTATTCTCGTGAAGCAGAAGTCTTACTTCTTACTTCTTACTTCTTCTGCTTCAGTGTCAACTCAACAGGCTCTGCCTTTCCGTCGGGGTCGGAGATGGTGAGCGTGGCCGTGCGGTCTGCGCCGCTCTCGTTCTTGTCCACAGTGAGAGAAAGGCCGTCAACAGACTTCTCGAAGCGGGCCCAGTCGGCAGAGGATTCGGCTGAGGGCTCCTTGGGCAGGTTGCTGGTCAACTTGATGTTGAACACCTTGGCGTCGGCCGTGATGCCGTTAGCGATGCTGGCGATGAACGTCGGGTCAACAGAGAGGATGGGGTTGCCCGCCTGCTTGATGGTGAACTTGACCATCTCCGTCTCCGTGCCGTACTTGACGATGGTGACGGTGCCGGTACGCTCCTCATAGGCGGTGCTCTTCAGGATGGTGTACTTCAGCTCTCCGTCCTTCAGAGAATTGGCCTTGGTCTCAGCAGGCTCCTCTTTGACGGGAATAATCCAGCTGGGATCCGAGATGCTCTCCAGATAGCTGACGTTGGTGGCGAAGTCGAAGACGAGCTCGGTGTCTTCCGAACCCGATACGTTGCGCTCGGTCTGGCCCTCGGGAGTTTCTGCCATGTTGAACTGATCCCTCTCCTTCTGGGTCAGCGTGATGGTGATGGCCTGTTCGTCGGAAGTGCCCTGCTCCTTGACCTTGACAACGGCGTAGCGCTCGTCCGTGCCGAAGTTGGGGTCGGCCTCAAAGAGCATGTGGGGGAACTGTGTGCCCATGCCCTCGATGCCCTCAAAACTCAGCCAGTCGCTGCCTTCGGTCACAGTAACCTCAACGTCGGTGTTGGCTTTCATCGTGATGTTGAGCTCGCCGCCATCGGAGATGATGTCGTAGTGCTTCGTGGGGACATCCACAGCGTGTCCGCCGTCCTGGGTGATGGTAAACGTAACGCTGCCGGCGGAGCAGGATACGGTGATGGTGCCCTTACGCGCATCCTTGGTGGGGTTCTCGTCCACGATGAAGATCACGCGGTTTTCGTTGGCCTCGTACGAGGTCTTGGTCAGATGAATCCAGGAGGCGTCGGTGGCAGCCGTCCAAGCCACTGTGGCGGTGACATCGAGCCTTTGCACGGAGCGTGCATAATCGTAGGTGACGCTGGTCTTGTCGGCGGAGATGGAAGCGGCGACAGCATCGTCATCGTCTTTGCATGATACTATCGCAAAGGCGCTCATGAGCACCACCATTGCGGAGAGAAAAAAATGCTTCATTAGGTCTGTTTGTGATTTAAAATTAGTTTTCATCAGCGCAAAAATACATTTTTTTATCTAATTGGCAAGAAAAAGTGCGGAAACTTTTGTCGGAAAAGTGAAAAAACGTAAATTTGCAGGCGAAAACAGTATCAACAACAACATTTTTTTATGGCTAAAATCAAGAATATCGGCATTCTGACCAGCGGAGGAGACGCTCCCGGCATGAACGCGGCCATCAGAGCCGTCACCAGAGCGGGTATTGCCGCCGGTTTTGGAGTATATGGCATTTACAGGGGCTATGAAGGCCTGATTCAGGGAGAAATCAAGGAATTCCACACGGAAGACGTGAGCGGCATCATCGGTCGCGGCGGCACGATCCTGCGTACGGCGCGCTCCATGGATTTCATGACCCCCGAAGGCCGTCAGAAGGCTTACGATAACATGAAGCGTTTCGCCATTGACGCACTGGTTGTCATCGGCGGCAACGGCAGTCTGACAGGGGCGCGTGAATTCGCTCAAGAATACGACGTGCCCTGCATCGGTCTTCCCGGCACCATTGACAATGACCTCAACGGCACGGATCTTACCATCGGCTACGACACCACGCTGAACACCATCATGGAGTGTGTGGACAAAATCCGCGACACGGCCAATTCGCACGAGCGCATCTTCTTTGTAGAGGTGATGGGACGCGACGCCGGTTTCCTGGCTCAGAACAGCGCCATCGCAGCCGGAGCCGAGGCCGCCATCATTCCGGAAGACTCCACCGGAGCCGACCAGCTGGACATGTTCATCGGCAGAGGCATCCGCAAGTCCAAGAAGTCATGCATCGTCATCGTGAGCGAGAGCCCCAAGTGCGGTGCGATGTACTATGCCGAGAAGGTGAAGAAGGAGCATCCGGAATTCGACGTGCGCGTGTCCATTCTCGGGCATTTGCAGCGCGGAGGATCGCCTGTGGCCGGAGACCGTATTCTGGCTTCGGTGCTCGGCGTCAGCGCCATCAAAGCTCTACAGGAAGGGCAGCGCAACGTGATGATCGGCATCCACAACAGCACGGTGGTTTACGTGCCGTTTGACTCTGCCGTGAAGAGCGACAAGCCCGTGCCTCAGAGGCTCATTGACGCATTGCAGATTCTGTCTCTTTAGAGAGCGCGTAGCATTGGTCGCGCAGCCATGAGGCCCACTCCTTCGGCGAACGTGAGTTGTCGAATCGGGAGTAGGGTATGGGGCGTCCGACGGTGATGTGATAGTGCTTGCCGCGCGAGGTGCGCATCATCTGGCGGGGCAAGAGGACGAGGCCGATGTTGAACTTGATGCCCACAAAGCGTCTCAGCCGCTCCAGGGCGTAGAAAAAGACGCTGTTGCGCCCGTCGAAATACATGGGCACGATGTCGCGCTTAGAGGCGACGGCCTGCGTGATGACGCTCTTGTGCCACTCGACGTCCTGCACGCGTCCGTCAATATAGCGCGAGCACAGGCCTGCGGGGAATGTCATCAGTTGGGTGTCGGGCGAGAGATAGGCTTCCTGCACGGCGGCCATATCTTCGCGCTTCTGGCGTCCGACGGTGTTGACGGGCAGGAAGACGGGACGCAGCGGACGGATGTGCATGAGCATGTCGTTGACAATGACTTTCAGCTTCTTGCACTTCTCTCCGAGCACGCGGATGTAGCAGATGCCGTCGAAGGCGCCCAGGGGATGGTTGGACACAAAGAGATAACGCTTTGTGAGGTCGATGTCGTCCAGCCCCTTCACGTCGAACGTCACGTGAAGCTGTTCGGTCATGCCTTTGGCAAAGTCCACGCCCTCGCGTCCGTGCAGGGCCGTGAGTATGTCGTTCATGTCCTTCTGGCAGATGAGCCATTCGACGGCGCGGATGAGCCAGCGCGGAATCTTGTTGTAATGGTCGGGAACCTTGGTGCGGAGCAGTTCGTCGACGTCTATTTTCTGTTGATTTTCCATAAACTGATTGCAAAGATAAAACTTTTTTCGCTAACAGAGGGCTTGTTTCGCGAAAATGTGTTACCTTTGCGCCGCAAAAGAATCATCAGGGGTGCGAATCCGTTGGATTTTGCTGAGAATATACCCTTCCTGATCTGATCCGGACAATACCGGCGCAAGAGAGTATGAACCTTTAATGCACAACAAGCATGAAAAAAATCCTTTTGCTTGTGGCCGCAACGGCTACGGCATGCAGCGCATGGGCGCAGCAATCAGTGAGTTTGGACAGTTTGGACTACGCGGAGATGGACGAGGTGCAGGTGATTGCCACCCGTGCCACAAACACCACTCCCGTGGCTTTCACCAATGTGACGAAGGAACAAATTAAAAAGGTCAACTTCGGCAAGGACCTTCCGGAGGTGTTGTCGATGACGCCTTCTGTGGTGACCACGAGCGATGCCGGCGCCGGCATCGGCTACACCACGATGCGCATCAGAGGCACCGACGGCAGCCGCATCAACGTCACGGTCAACGGCATCCCCATCAACGACGCCGAGAGCCACAACGTGTTCTGGGTGAATATGCCCGACCTGCTGTCCAGCTTGAAAAGCATTCAGATACAGCGCGGCGTGGGCACGTCGACCAACGGCGCAGGAGCCTTCGGTGCGTCGGTCAACATGGTGACGACGGACTTCAGCGACAAGCCTTACGCTGAGGTGGCCGGCTCCTACGGTTCGTTCAACACCAACAAGCAAACGGTGAAAGTGGGCAGCGGACTGCTAGGAGACCACTGGTGTGTGGACGCCCGGCTCAGCCATATCGGGAGCGACGGATTTCTGGACCGCGCTTCCGTGAGGCTCTTCAGCTATTACGTGCAGGCCGGATACTACGCAGGCAGCACGAGCGTCAAGTTTGTGACCTTCGGCGGTAAAGAGCGCACGTATCACGCATGGAACTATCCTTCAAAGGAAGAAACGGCGGAATTCGGCCGCAGCTACAATTCGTGCGGCTACATGTATACCGACGCCAGTGGCAGACGCCATTACTACGACGACCAGACCGACAACTATTTCCAGCATCACTACCAGCTGCTCTTCTCGCATCAGTTCAACGGTCATTGGACGATGAATGCTGCGGCGCACTACACGAAGGGTGACGGATACTATCAGGAATACATTCCCGGTGCGGAGTTGGCCATATACAAACTGCCGGGCGGCTACTCCGACATCACGCGGAAAAAAGCTATGGACAACGGTTTCGGCGGCGGCGTGTTTGATGTGACTTACAAGAACAGCCGTTTGCAGACCACCTTTGGCGGCGGTATGAACAAATACACAGGGTGGAACTACGGAAACACACTCTCCACGATAGATAACAACCGCGTGGCCACCATATACACCGATAATGAATTCTACCGTTACCGGGGCGAGAAATGGGACGGAAATCTCTATGCCAAGGCCGACTACAGCTTCTGCAAGGGTCTGAACGGCTACGTGGATTTGCAGTGGCGCCATATCGACTATCGTCTGCGCGGAGAAAACGAGCGCTGGGATTATGCCGCCGGAGCTCCTCAAGACCTTAATATTACGCGCATCTACGACTTCTTCAATCCGAAAGTGGGTCTGAATTACCAGTTCCGCAAGCACCACAGGGTATACGCCTCATGGAGCGTGGCCCACAAGGAGCCGACGCGCAACAACTTCATCACGGACCTTTCCGTGCAGCCCGTCAGCGAACGTCTGTTCGACTATGAGGCTGGATATGAGTTTCGCAACGATTGGCTGCACGCGGGCGCCAACCTTTATTATATGGACTACAAAGACCAGCTCGTCCTGACAGGAAAGCTCAACGAGATCGGAGAGCCTCTGTCCGAGAACGTGCCCGAGAGCTACCGTATGGGTGCAGAATTGAGTTTCGGGCTGAAGACGCGTGTCGGGTTCTCATGGGATTTGTCTGCCACCTTGTCGCGCAACCGCGTGAAGAATTTCCGTGAGGTGCTCCCCGTCAACGAATACGACGCAGACGGGAACTGGATCGGAAGCAGAAACGAAGTGGTGGATCACGGAGAGACCCATTTGGCCTTCTCGCCGGATTATACATTCGTGAACATCTTCCGATATACGGTTAAAGGTTTTGAAACTTTTGCACAGACCAATTTCGTCAGCAAACAGTATATGAGCAACGCGAATCAGGAGGACTGCACGCTGGACACTTACTGCACGACCAACCTGGCTGTGTCGTACACATGGAAGAATCTGCGCGCCATAAAAGGACTTACGGTGGGTTGCACGGTCTACAATCTGTTCAACGCCAAATACGACAACAACGGATGGGCCTCTTCGGAGCATGCCTACGTCGGCGGCGTGGACATGGGACGTGTGAACTATTCCGGTTATGCCGCACAGGCCGGCACCAATGTGCTGGGGCACGTCAGCCTGCAGTTCTGAAGACATGACGCCGGACACTGCCATAGAAATCCTGGGAACGCTGGTGGGGGTGCTGTATCTCTACTGGGAGTACAAGGCCAGCCACCGCGTTTGGTATGCGGGCGTCGTGATGCCGGCGCTTTCGCTGTGGGTCTATTGGCGGGCCGGTTTGTATGCGGATTTCGGTATCAACGTCTATTACCTCTTTGCGGCATTCTACGGCCTTTGGGCATGGAAACGTGACAAAGGGGAGAGTCGGTACGCTCCCATTACGTCAATGCCCGCAAAGATGTATTGGCCCATGGGCACAGTGTTTGCCGTATGTTTTTTGGCTATAGGATGGCTTCTGAAAAATTATACGCCAAGCACTGTGCCCTGGTGGGATTCGTTCACGACGGCGCTTTCCGTTGTGGGATTGTGGATGCTGGCACGCAAGTGGGTGCAGCAATGGGTGCCCTGGATTGTTGTTGACCTTGTCTCTGCCGGCCTATACATATATAAGGAAATATACTTTTTCGCCATACTGTACGCCGCATATGCAGTGGTGGCTGTAACGGGTTATTTTGCATGGAAAAAGAAGATGCAGTGATTGTGTTGGGTGCCGGCGATTATCCCCGACATGAAGTGCCCCTGCGCTTGCTTCAAAGCGCAGGCCGGGTGGTGTGTTGTGACGGAGCTGCCGAGGAATATATCCGGAGAGAGGGCAAGCTCCCCTGGCGCATTGTGGGCGACGGAGATTCGTTGGGACAAGAGTTTAAGGAGCGCTACAGGGAGATCGTCCGCTGCTTCAGCGAGCAGGAGAACAACGATCAGACGAAAGCGACGCTTTATCTGATGGATCACGGTGTGAAGGAGATTGTTTATCTCGGAGCCACGGGGCGCCGTGAGGATCACACCATCGGCAATGTGTCGCTTCTGGTGGACTATATGAACAGAGGGCTCCGTGTGAAGATGTATACCGACAAGGGTGTGTTTGTGCCGGCGAGAGACCGGTTTGCGGACGAAATGCTGCCGGAGGAGGTGAAAAACTCGCAGACAATCAGCATATTCTCTTTCGGAGCGGAAAACCTTCGCAGCTCCGGACTCCAGTATCCTTTATACGATTTGAACAGTTGGTGGCAGGGCACGCTGAACAGAATAACAGATAAGCATTTCACGATAGAAGCTGAGGGCTGCTTTTTACTCTACCTTCCTTACAAAGCGTGAGGAAAGAACTTTTTTTTTGAGGCTTGTGGGGCGTATTTCGCGAAAAAAGTAGTAACTTTGCCGCCGATTTGCGACAATGGTATGTCTATGAAGCCTATTATAGCGCCTGTTGATGTAAGTGAGCTCAAAAAAGAGCTTACGCCCGAGCGCCTCTTGCGTCGTACCAATCGTGGAGATAACGAGGTGTATCTGATTCGTGCCGATGAGGCTCCCAATCTGATGAGGGAAATCGGTCGCGTCAGAGAGGATGCATTCCGTCGCGGCGGCACGGGAACCGGACTGGAGCTGGACGTGACGTCGTTCGACAAGACCTGTCTGCAAATGTTGGTGTGGAGTCCGGACAGCGAAGAAATCGCCGGCGGCTATCGCATGATTGAGGGAAGCCGTTGGCCGATGGCGGAGAACGGACAGCCGGATTTGGCAACGAGCCACCTGTTTCATTTTTCCGAGGAGTTTCTTAAAGATTACAAGGACAGCACGGTGGAGGTGGGGCGCAGCTATGTGACCACCGGCTATCAGCGTAATGCACCCAGAGGGAAAAGCATCTACATCATGGACAACCTTTGGGACGGCATCGGCGCCTATCTGGTGCAGCATCCCGAGGCGAAATATCTTTTCGGCAAGGTGACCATACCGGCGTCTTTCAACCCTCGTGCCAGAGAAATGATGCTGTATTTCATGAAGCGTTATTTTCCGGCCAAGAAGCCTCTGATCACACCCTATAAACCGCTGGAAAAACAGTTCCCGGAGGAGGAATTCGAATCCTTGTTTAAGGATAAGGATTTTGAGGGCGGATACCGAGTTCTGAAGCATGAAATGAAAGAATTGGGGGAGAGGATACCTCCGATGATAAATTCTTACATGATGCTCACCCCCACGATGCAGTATTTCGGCAGCACGGTGGACGAGACCTTTGCCGGTGCGATAGAAAGTGCAATCCTGATCACCGTGGACGAGATGTGCGAAGAAAAGAAGGCGCGCCACATGAGCGTTTGAGACTATGGGCGGATGGGCGTACAGGCTTTTCAAAGCGTATTTTAAATTACTGAATAATAATCTGCTTTACAGGAATATATACATTCTTGGTAAAGAAAATATTCCAGAGGGCGACGGCCCGTTGATGGTTGTCAGCAATCATCAGAACAATGCCAATGACGCGTTGGGCCTGATTCTGATGTTCAAGAACAGACAGTTCCCGACCATATCTACCAGTGGCGTATTCTTGGGAAAGCTGCCATTCCTGAAGAGTTTTTTTTACGGTTTGGGTATGCTCCCGGCTTACCGTGCAGATTACGAGGGGCTGGAAAATGTAGATAAGAACATCAACTCCCAGGAGGAGATGAAGCGTCGTCTTTTGCGGGGTTGTCCGTTGATAATTTATCCGGAGGGCACCGGTCAGTTCGGGCGCTATCTCGGGCGCTTTATTCCGAACTATCTGCATATAGCTTTTCAGGCGGCCGAATCGGAAGGCTGGAAGCGTGATATCAGGGTGGTGCCTTCTGCCAATCACTACAGCGACTATTTCGATGTGCAGACGGAGTTTATGATACGCGTAGGAGAGCCGCTTTCTCTGAGGCCGTATTATGAGCGTTATCAGAGCAAGCCCAGAACAACGGTGAGAGAGATCAATGAACTGTTGCGGAACAGGGTGCTCGAGATGATGCTCCATGTGGAGGATCGGGCGCATTACGACGCTATTGATTTTCTGAGGACAAGCGCCTTTGGCGATACCTTTGCCGGAGACTCTTTGCCCTTGCCGGAGCGCCTGGAAAAAGACAGACAGTTCGTGCGTTTGCTTCAGGAAAACGCGGATGACGGGTTCTATGAAGAAGTGTTGAGGCTCAAGGCGCTGGAGCAGGGCTATTCCCTGAAGGATCAATGGGTTGCAGAGAAAACGGGGTGGGGCCGGTGGTGCGCAGACGGACTGATGCTTGTATGCCTCCTTCCGTTGTGGATCCTCACTCTCTGGCCGCATGCTTTATTCTATTGGCTGCCGACGCTCTTGCTGGGCGAGAATCTGATGTACACAAACACCTACAGGGTGCTGCTTAACAGCCTTGTTCTGGCTCCGGTTGCGGCAGTCGTAACATTTGGAGTGACAGCAGCCTTGGGCGTTTGGTGGCTTGGTGTGGCATGGGTTGCATTATGGCCGTTGCAGGCGCGTTTTGCCTGGTGGATGTGGCAAAGATTGAAGCGGTGGAAAGGGCAATATTTTATTCTCGGGCATAAGCCGGAAATGTCCGAAGTCAAGGATGTGAGAGACAAAATCGCATCACAATTGCTTTTTTTTAACGAAATTTGAATTAAAGTCCTTTTTTTTTCATACCTTTGTGCACGAAAAGCGTGTGTATGGATATGATACAGGTAAAGAAAGTAACAAACAATGAGGAGATGACGGCATTCGTTCGTTTCCCGTTTGCTCTTTACCAGGGGTGCGAACAGTTCGTTCCGGAATTGAACAGCGCCGTATATGACACGTTTAATCCGAAGAAGAACAGTGCGCTTCGTTTTGTGAAAGTGCAGGCGTTTCTGGCCTGGAAGGGTGGTGAGGTTGTCGGCCGTATCGCCGGCATCGTGAATCCTGTTGCCAACCGGAAATGGAACACGAAGAACGTTCGTTTCGGCTTTATTGATTTCGTGGATGACCCGGAGGTGTCGGCAGCATTAATCAAAGCCGTGGAAGAGTGGGGCGCAGAACTGGGCATGGAGTGTATTCAGGGTCCTTTGGGCATTACGGACTTCGACAAAGAGGGTATGCTGATGGAGGACTTTGACAGAGAAGGCTCGATGATCGAAATCTACAACTACCCCTATTACCCGAAGCATATGGAAGCCTTGGGTTTTGAGAAAGAGGCGGATTGGTTGCAGATTCGGGTAAATGTGCCCGCAGAAGTTCCTGCTAAATACGCTCGTGTGTCGGCTCTTTCGGCAGAAATGTTCGGTCTGAAGGTTGTGAAATTCGGACGCTCTCAGTTGATGGGAGAAAAGGGGCGTGAGGCACTGCGTCTCATGAATAAATGCTATGAGCCTCTGTTCGGCTTCTCTGCTTTGACAGACGATCAGATTAATGATTTCCTGAAGCAGTATGTGCCCATATTAGACACCGATTTGGTGCCCTGTGTGGTGAATGAGGGCGGAGAGATTGTTGCGGCAGCAGTGACTGTGCCGTCGCTCTCGAAGACGATGAAGAAGGTGCAGGGGCATCTGTTGCCTTTGGGTTGGTGGCATATTGTGCAGGCGCTCAAGTGGAAACACGAGGAGACCATTCAGTTGCTGCTGATTGCCGTAAGGCCGGACCTTCAGGGTATGGGCGTGAATGCGCTCATCTTTAACGACCTCATTCCGGTGCTCAACAAGAAGGGATTCCGCTTTGCAGAGACCGGTCCGCAATTGGAGGACAACGTCAAGGAGCTTTCCCAATGGAAGCCCATGAATCCCGAGGTGATTAAGAGACGCCGTTGTTGGACAAAGAAGATAGAAACAAGATAAGAAACAGAAAACCGAATTATAGTTGAAACAATAGAGAACAATGGAAAATAAAGTAGTTATCACAGGTATGGGAATCTGGTCATGTTTGGGCCAGACGTTGGATGATGTATGCAAAAGTCTCTACGAGGGCAAGAGCGGAATAATCTTTTCCGAGGAGAGAAAGGCTGCCGGTTTCCGCAGCGGACTTTGCACCAATGTGCCCAAGCCGGATCTCAAGCCCTTCGTTCCCCGCAACATGCGTATGTTCATGCCGGAGGAGGCTCAGTATGCCTATATGGCAACCAAAGACGCTCTGGAGCAGGCTGGCATAGATCAGGATTATCTGGATAAGCATGATGTCGGCATCATTTACGGCAACGACAGTGTGGCTGAGGCTACAATGGTGGCTCTGGACAAGTTCCGTGAGTGCGGCGATACGGCCAGCTGCGGCAGCGGCGCCATTTTCCAGTCGATGAACTCGACCATCACCATGAATCTGGCCTGTCTGTTCAAGTTGCGCGGCATCAACCTGACGTCTTCTGCAGCCTGTGCGTCTTCGTCCATCGCTATCGGTAACGCATATCTGCTGATCAAGAACGGTTTGCAGGATTGCGTGATCTGCGGCGGCGGTCAGGAAAACAATATGTATTGTGTTGCCTCTTTTGACGGCATACAGGCCTTCTCTACCACTGAGGACAATCCTCTGAAAGCCTGCCGTCCTTTTGATAAGGACCGTAACGGCCTGGTGCCCGGCGGCGGTGCAGCAACGCTGATTCTTGAGAGTGAGGAGCACGCCAAGAAGCGCGGTGCCAAAATCCTGGCAGAGATTGTCGGTTGGGGCTTCAGCGGAAACGGCGATCATATCTCCACTCCGAATGTGGAAGGTCCCAGAAAGAGTCTGGAGATGGCGTTGCGTCTCTCCGGAGTTGCTCCCCGTGAAATCGGCTATGTGAATGCACATGCCACCTCTACACACGCCGGAGACGGTCGTGAGGCTATGGCCATAGCCCAGGCTTTTGGTGATTACAGAGTGCCCGTGACGAGCACCAAGTCGCAGACCGGACACGAAATGTGGGCTGCCGGTGCAGCAGAGTGCATCTACTCCATGCTCATGATGAAGAACGGCTTTATTGCCGGTAACCTCAACTTTGAGGAGCCTGACGAGGAAACCGCTTGCGTCAATGTGATCCCGCAGACGATAGAGCAGCACTTTGACATGTTCCTTTCCAACAGCTTCGGCTTTGGCGGTACTAATTCGACACTGATTGTCAAGAACGTTTGAAACAATACACAATTCAATAAATTATAAACAATTTAAATTTAAATCATTATGACTCGCGAAGACATCATTGCAAAAGTTAAGTCTACTCTTGCTGAGGAGTTTGAGGTGGAAGAAACCGTTATCACTGATGACGCAGTGATCTATGACACCCTTCAGTTGGACAGCCTCTCTTTGGTTGACCTCGTCGCTGTGATTCAGTACACCTTTAAGGTTAAGATTCCCGTAGAAGACCTCCCCAAGGTGAAGACCTTCAAGGATCTCTACGACTATATTGAGTCTCATCAGTAAACAGGGAATGTCTTATTCTATTGAAGACTTGATTCCCCAGCGTGCCCCCATTCAAATGGTGGACACGTTGGTCAGTGCCTCGGAAGATGAAGCGGTTTGCCGATACTCCGTCAAGGAGGGCAACTTCTTCATCGAATCCGATGGCAGGCTTTCTGAGGTTGCGCTAATTGAGCACATCGCTCAGAGTGCCTCTGCCCATGCGGGATGGAAATCCCGCGAGTCCGGCGCGACGGAAGCCCCTATCGGATATATCGGCGAAGTCAAGAATTTCCATCTTTACCGTCGTCCGAAGGTTGGGGAGTTGCTGGAGACTACGGTGTCAATGGGGCCCGAGATACAAGGCGTCACTCTGATGAGGGGCGAGACGAAAGTTGGTGCGGAAGTTGTCGCAGACACTCAAATGAAGATTTATGTTCCTGAACAATAATTTTTATAGGATTATTTCCGTAAATCAGACCGGAGAAGGGCAGGGTACTGTTTCTTTGGCACTTCTTCCGGATTGTAAGGTTTACGAAGGGCACTTTCCGGGCAAACCCGTCTGTCCCGGAGTGTGCAATATGGAGACCATTAAGGAGTGTGCCTGCAAGATTCTCGGCAGAGATGATTTAAGATACGACAGCATCAAGCTGTGCCGTCTGACAGCAGTGGCAACGCCGGCAGTCTGTCCGGAAGTCACCGTGGAGATTAAGACAGAGCCCAAAGACGGCGGTTACACAGTTCAGGGACAGATCAGCGACGGGTCTCAAATTTATATGGAATTGAAAGGAGTATTAGTGTGACACAGTTATTTGTCAACCTCTATTTGTTTTTCAAAAACCATCGCCCCCTCATGTGGCTGTCGATGGTCTTTTTGTTTTTGTTTTTAGGTTATTTCTCTTCGGAGATTTATCTTGAAGAGGATCTGAACAAACTGATGCCCTCGTCGCGCAACGAAGACGGGAGTATCAAGTTGGCATTCTCGTCGTTGCGCATCAAGGATAAAACATTTGTTCTCTTTCAGGGAGACGATGTGGAAGACATGATTGCGGTTTGTGATGAGTTTGTGGACACCCTCCTTGCTCCTCAGGCTAACTTGCCGGAAGAAGAGAGGAACATCAGTGATGTGTTCTACCGAATTGACGAGGATTTGATGTATGATGCCGTAGATTATCTTACGGAGCATCTGCCTTCTTATATTGATACCGCGTACTATGCTGCTTTTGACACGTTGTTGACCCGGGAGCATATGGAGCGGCAAATGGCCCGGAACGCAGAGGACATGCAAAGTGAAATAGCAGACATCTTCCCTCAGCTTTTGGAAATGGATCCGATAGGCATGCGTTCTGTCTTGGAGGAAAAAATGGCTCCCCTGATGGGTGCAAGCGGAGGAGGATACAAGACGATAGACGGTCATTTGTTCGTGCCGGATTCCAGCGTATGTATTGCCATTATCACGCCGAAATTCTCCGCAACCAATACAGGGCAGGGAAGTGCCTTGTTCGAGACGCTCAACAAGAACATCGAAAAGTTCAAGACGGCTCATCCCGAAGTGAGAATCCTTTATCACGGGACGCCCGCAAACGGATATTACAATTCTTCGACAATCAAGAAAGATTTGCTGACGACCATACTCGGTTCGTTGATCCTGGTGCTCATCGTTTTGGGTTTGTGCCTGCGTACGTGGTCTTCATTGCCGTTGCTGGTGCTGCCTGTAGCTTTCGGCACTTTCTTCGGGCTTACGATGATGTATTTCATCAAGGGTCAGTTCTCGCTGATGGCTTTGGGTATCGGCGCCATCGTACTCGGTGTCGCCATGAGTTATGCCCTTCATGTCATCACGCATTTTAAGTATACGGGCAACAGCGAAATGGTGCTCAGAGAGGAAACAAAGCCCGTCTTGCTCGGTTGTGTTACCACTATAGGCAGTTTTATCGGCCTCCTCTTTATTAAAACGGACCTGTTGCAGGATTTCGGCCTTTTTGCCGCTTTTGCCATCGTCGGAACGACGGTGTTTTCTCTGATTTATCTGCCCCATATGTTGGATATCGGCAAGAGTCGTAAAGGAGAAAGGGCTTTTGCCATTATGGACAAGTTAAGCGCTTATCCTTTCGAACGGAGCAAGTGGCTGACGGGAGCGATTGCCGCAGTTTCTTTGGTCTGTGTGATTGCCTATTTCATCAAGGGCACGACTTTCGATGCAGATATGAACAATTTGAGCTACGTTTCTGCAATGACGTCGGAAAGCAGTGCTTTATTGAGAGAAAAAACGGCAACGGGTGATGAGTCTACATATTTTGCATCAGAAGGAAAGACTGCAGAAGAGGCTGTGGAGAACTTTGCATTGCTGGATGCGAAACTGGACTCATTGGAGAAGATCGGGGTTGTGAAGGACTATACGCATACCAATGTTCTTTTTGTTCCGCTTAAGGAGCAGGAACAGCGTATTCAGGCGTGGAAGGATTTCTGGACGCAGGAACGTTTGCAGAATGTCAGATCATTGATTGCATCTACAGCGCCTGAGGCCGGTCTTTCGCCCGAGGGATTTGAAGCCTTTTTCGATGCGGCGACACGCGATTACGAAGCGGACGCATTATATGAAGCCGGAATTATCCCTTATGGATATCTTTCCACTTTGATGGAGGAAACTTACGGTCATCAGTATCTGGTCCTTTCCAGTGTTCGATATCAGCCGGATAGCCTGGATGCAAATTTCCTGCGTATTTGCGATGCCGTCACGAAGGAGCCGGAACTGATGGTGCTGGATACCTATTATTATACGCGCGATACGCTGAAACAGCTCAACGAAGATTTTAATGTGTTGCAATGGATCAGTATGGCGTTTGTGTTTGCCGTATTGCTGCTGAGTTTCCATTTCAACTGGAAACATACCCTGTTGGGCTTTTTCCCGATTTTGTTGTCTTGGCTCATAGTGCTCGGTGCGATGGCCATTTTTGACGTGCGTTTTAATCTGATCAACATCATCATCTCCACATTCATCTTCGGTATAGGAGTTGATTACAGCATTTTTGTGATGTCCGGTTTGATTCATGAGGACGAAGGAAACAAGAAAGTTTTGGAACGGCATAAAACGGCAATCATCTTCTCGGCATTCATTTTGGTTGTGACTGTCGCCTCCATGTTGTTTGCCAAGCATCCCGCCATCCAAAGTGTCGGTTTCGCAACACTTGTCGGTATGGTGAGTGCAGTGGTGTTGAGTTACGTGGTTCAACCGGCAATTTACCACAGTGTACGACGTCGTCATCATAGGTAGTGGATTGGGAGGTTTGGCCTGTGGCCGGATGCTTTCTAAGCGTGGACTGAAAGTTGCCGTTCTGGAGCGGCAGATTCAGCCCGGCGGATCATTGCAAAGCTACACGCGAAGAGGACGCCATTTTGACACCGGAATGCATTATGTAGGTGGACTGGATGAAGGTCAGGCGCTTCATGAATTGTTCGCAGAATTGAACCTGTTGTCACTTCCGTGGAAGCGTCTGGATCCGGAAGGTTTCGACAGAGTGACCATCGGCGAGCGTACATTCCTGTATAAGGAGGGTTATGATAATTTCGCCAGTGAATTGGCGAGGTCATTCCCTTCAGAAAAGGAGTCTTTACAGACTTATGTCCGTACATTGCGGGATATGGGAGAAAAAGACGGGACGGATGTTTCTGCATGGAATTGGTTACATCAGCTGTTCCGTGATCCTCTGCTTATTGACGTGCTTTCTGCGACCTGTCTGAAAATGGAATTGCGGAAAGAATCTTTGCCGCAGTTTTCTTTTATGCACAACCAGGGACCCTTTATTGAGAGCAGCTGGAGGCTTGACGGCCCCGGGTCGTTGATTGTTGACCGTCTGTGTCAGGACATCAAGAATGCTGGCGGCGAGGTGTTTTGCGGAGAAGAAGTTACGGAGCTTTTGGAGAAGGATGACAGAATCGTTGCTGCCCGCACTGTTTCCGGCAGTATATATGAGGGCAAGTGTTTTGTTTCCGATGCACATCCTGTCGTTACACTTTCGTGGTTAACGAACAGCCGAAAAATAAAGAATGTATTTCGCAGGCGCATGACCTCCGTCGATAACTCCTTTGGCATGTTTACGGCGTCTCTGGTTTTGAAACATGGCAGCATTACTTCCTTCAATCACAACAAGTATATATACTCGCGGCCTGACGTGTGGTCACAGCACGAAAATCCTTCCCGGCCGGTGACTGCTATACTGGTCACTAATCCGGCCCCGGACCAAATAGACATCCTGACTCCTACGAGTTTCGACATGTGGCAGCAGTGGTCAGAGACCAAAGTGGGGCAAAGAGGGGAGGACTATAAAACGTTAAAGCAACAGATGGCAGAAGAATGTCTGTTACTGGCGGAGCACGAGCTGCCTCATTTGAGAGAGTCTGTAGACGGCATTTACACTTCATCTCCTCTTACTTGGCGTGATTACAATCTGACGCCGTGTGGCAGTGCCTATGGAATGCGCAAAGACTGGAGAAATCCGCTGATGACCATTTTGTCGCCGACAACGCCTGTAAGTAATTTGTTCCTGACTGGTCAAAATCTGGTGCTTCACGGCCTGATGGGTGTGGCCAAAACATCAAAATATACCTGTCAACAAGTGTTGAATTTGAAATAGAATAAAATTAATTATTGAAATAATGAAGTACGCATTGATAACTGGTGGCAGTCGTGGTATAGGACGTGCCGTTTCCGTAAAGATGGCTTCTTTGGGCTATCATGTTTTGATTAATTATGCCGGCAACACCGAAGCTGCAGAAGAGACTCTTCGTATGGTGAGGGAGGCCGGCAGCGACGGAACGCTGATGAAGTTTGATGTGTCTGACGCTGTGGCTTCGCGTAAGGCGATTGAGGAGTGGCAGGCTGCACATGAGGATGAATACATTGAGGTGCTCTTCAATAACGCCGGTATCCGTCGTGACAATGTAATGGCCTTGATGCCCCGGGAAGACTGGAACCGCGTGCTGACGATTACCCTGGACGGTTTTTATAATGTGACGCAGCCTCTTCTGGCGCCGATGCAGTTCCACAAGTTCGGAAGAATCATCAACATGGCGTCGGTAAGCGGCATTAAGGGATTGCCCGGTCAAACCAATTATTCTGCGGCAAAAGGCGGAATTATCGCTGCCACAAAGGCTTTGGCTCAGGAAGTCGCCAAGAAGAATGTGACGGTGAATGCTATCGCCCCCGGTTTTATCAAGACGGATATGGTGGACGGCTTGGATGAGGCCACCCTTAAGAAGACTATTCCTGCAGGTCGTTTCGGTCGTCCGGAAGAAGTGGCAGAGGTTGTCGCTTTCCTCGCTTCTGAAGGGGCGTCTTATGTGACAGGTAACGTCGTAAGTATTAATGGTGGTTTATACACTTAAAAATATAAATTATTATGAGAAAGTTATTGCTTGCCCTGTGCTGTTTTTCGGCGCTGGGAATCTTTGCGCAGCAGGCTGATTATCAAAAAGCCTGTGCCAAATATAAAAAAGTTCAGTCTGTGACTGCTAAATGTCAGCGTGTGCGTCATCGTACAGTTGTTGCTCAGGATGAGGTTCTTTACGGCACATTCCAAATGGTAAGTCCCGATAAAGTCAATATCACAATGGATGGCGGTAAGGAAGCCTTGGATATGCAGGGAACTGCATTTACCATGACGATGAAAGGCAAGGCACACAAGACATCTTCTAAGACAAATCCGCAATTTAAGACGTTTCAGGCGGTGTGGGAGAGTATTTTGAACGGTGGCACCGATCTCTCTAAGATAAACGACCTCGAAATGAAAAAGGAGGGCGCAGATATTGTCATTACCATAACCCCCAAGGTGGAAGGCAAGGCTGCCAAACGTATGATGTTCTCTTCTTTTGTGTTGGTAATCAATGGAAAGAACGGAGATGTGAAGTCGCTTTGTATGAATGAAAAGGGACAAAATTACACGTTATACACATTCTCCGATTACCAGTGGAAATAGTTGATATTTGTCGTATTCCTGTAAAATTCTCCGAATTGGATCCGATGCGTCGGGTCTGGCACGGTAATTATGTCAAGTATATGGAAGACGGTAGAGAGAGCTTCGGCCGTCATTATCCGGGATGCGACTATACAGTGATGATGGAAACGGGAATTACTGCGCCGGTTTATGAGGTGAAGTATCGCTGTTTGGCTCCATTGGAGATGAATGACGTGGCGGTTATTCATACGACTTATGTGCCGAGGCGCGGTGCCCGTTTGGATTATCGCTATCAGATTTTTAGAGAACGGGACGGCGCTCTCTGTTTGGAGGGCTCCACGATTCAGCTTTTCATCGACCAAAATGGTGAACAAATGCTGGAAGAACCGTTCTTTTTTGCTGACTGGAAGAAAAAAATGGGATTTTAAGGACATTTTTTTTGCAAATGTTTGGTGGTGTCGGAAAAACATAATACCTTTGTGCCCTGTTTGGAAGTAGTTCATAGTAAATAAAACAATAAACATATAGGTATGTCTAGGATTTGTCAGATTACAGGCAAGACAGCGATGGTTGGTAATAATGTGTCGCACTCGAAGCGTCGCACAAAGCGCACTTTCGATGTTAATCTCTTTACCAAGAAATTCTACTATGTAGAGGAGGATTGCTGGATTAGCTTAAACATTTGTGCCAACGGCCTGCGTTACATTAACAAGGTCGGTTTGGATGCAGCCCTCAAGAATGCTGTTGCTAAGGGCTATTGTGATTGGAAAAACATTCGTGTAATTGGCTAAAGAGTGTAACCCTTCACCGTTGAGGCAAAGGAACACAGAACAAGAAAACTATGGCAAAGAAGGCTAAAGGTAACAGAGTGCAGGTTATCCTGGAGTGCACAGAGATGAAAGAGAGCGGTCTGCCCGGCACGTCTCGTTATATCACGACGAAAAACCGCAAGAACACCCCTGATCGTCTGGAGTTGAAGAAGTATAATCCGATTCTCAAGAAGATGACGATTCACAAGGAGATTAAGTAATAAACACAACGGAATATCAAGTAAACTACTATGGCAAAGAAAACAGTGGCCACTCTTCAGACTGGCAAGACTGACGGCCGTTCGTACACCAAGGTAATCAAGATGGTTAAGAACGCAGCAGGTACTTATAGTTTTGATGAGCAGATGGTACCCAACGAAGCTGTGAAGGATTTCTTCAAGAACTAAAAAAGAAGAACCAAAATATATGTATAAGGGGATGAAAGCCTATTTGGTTCTCATTCCCTTATTTCGCTTTTATGGCACTATTCGGATTATTCAATAAGGAGCGTAAGGAAAAGCTCGATCAGGGGCTGGAGAAGACGAAATCGTCTTTTCTGGGTAAACTTGCCCGCAGTATCACCGGGCGTGATACGGTAGATGATGAGGTGTTGGATAATTTGGAAGAAGTGCTGGTCACCAGTGATGTCGGAGTTGACACCACGCTGGAGATTATCCGACGCATTGAAGCTCGGGTAAAGAGGGATAAATATGTTTCGTCAAGTGAGTTGCAGTCTATTCTTCGCGATGAGATTGCTTCATTGCTGGAGGAGAACAATTCTTCCGATACGGAGGGTTATACCATACCGCAGGGCCAGCGTCCTTATGTGATTATGGTTGTTGGCGTGAACGGAGTGGGCAAGACGACAACAATCGGCAAGTTGGCCTATCAGTTTAAGGAGGCCGGCTTGAAAGTCGTTCTTGGTGCAGCGGATACATTCCGTGCAGCTGCCGTAGAGCAGATTGCCATTTGGGGTGAGCGTGTCGGTGTTCCTGTTGTGCGTCAGCAGATGGGCAGTGATCCGGCTTCTGTTGCTTTTGATACACTTCAAAGTGCGGTGGCTCAGAATGCTGATGTCGTATTGATTGATACCGCCGGACGTCTTCACAATAAAAAGGGACTGATGGACGAGCTGACAAAGATAAAACGTGTGATGCAGAAACTGATTCCTGATGCACCTCATGATGTTATGCTCGTTCTTGACGGTAGCACCGGCCAGAATGCTTTTGAGCAGGCGAAGCAGTTTACGGCGGCAACAGATGTTACGTCAATGGCTATTACCAAATTGGACGGAACAGCCAAAGGCGGTGTCGTGATAGGCATCAGCGATCAATTTAAAATTCCCGTACGCTATATAGGTCTTGGTGAAGGAATGAAGGATTTGCAACCATTTAACAGAAGGTCATTTGTCGACTCGTTGTTCAATTGATATACTCACATTAGGATGCAGTAAGAATTTGGTGGATTCTGAGCGTCTTATCCGTCAGCTGGAAGTTGAGGGATATGATGTGCAACACGATCCGGAAAATCCCTCCGGTGACATAGCCATCATCAATACATGCGGATTTATCGGCGATGCCAAGGAGGAAAGCATTAATGTAATCTTAGAACAGGCAGAGCGCAAGAAAACGGGCAGTCTCAAGCAACTTTATGTGATGGGCTGTCTGTCACAGCGTTATCTTTCTGACTTGCAGGCAGAGATTCCTGAGGTGGATCGTTTTTACGGTAAATTTGACTGGGACGGCATTGTTAAAGATTTGGGGCGTCCGCTGCATCAGGATCTGTTGTTCCAGCGGCGTGTGACGACGCCTTCGCATTATGCGTATTTAAAAATTGCCGAAGGATGCAATCGGCATTGCTCCTATTGTGCCATTCCTATAATCACAGGACAGTATGTTTCCCGACCTTTGGAAGAGATTGTCGACGAGGTGCGCTATCTCGTAAGTCAGGGTGTTAAGGAATTTCAGGTGATTGCCCAAGAACTGACGTATTATGGCCTTGACCTGTATGGCGAGCGACGTTTGGCTCAGCTGGTTGAATCCATAGCGGATATCGACGGGGTTGAATGGATTCGTCTGCACTATGCCTACCCGACAGATTTTCCGATGGATTTACTCCCTGTAATGAAAAATAATCCGAAGGTCTGCCGTTATCTGGATATTGCACTCCAGCATATCGCAGACCCGGTGCTTGACATGATGCATCGTCACATTACGGGCGAGGAAACGCGTCGTTTGATAAAGAAGATAAGGGAGGAAGTCCCCGGTATTCATATAAGGACCACAATGATGGTGGGACATCCCGGCGAAACGGAGGAGGCGTTTGAGGCTCTGTTGGACTTTGTCCGCGAGATGAGGTTTGAGAGATTGGGTGCCTTTGCTTATTCCGAGGAAGACGGCACTTGGAGTGAGCGCCATTATAAAGACGATATTTCGGAGGATGTCAAACAGGCACGTCTTTCCAAGTTGATGAGAATTCAGCAACGTATTTCTTCCGAGATTCAGGAGGAAAAAGTAGGGAAGTTTATGCGTGTGATTATTGACCGTCGTGAAGGGGATTATTGGATTGGGCGAACGGAATTCGATTCGCCGGACGTAGATCCGGAAGTGTTGATTTCTGTGAGTACGGCTCCGGAAGTTAAAATCGGCAACTTTTATGATGTGAATATTATTTCTGCAGATGACTTTGATTTATATGCTACACTATGAACAACAAAGATTTTTTATCTGCGCTTGCGCGCAAAGGTGAGCTTCCTTCCCGAGTTGTTAACCAGCAAACGGCAGCGCTTGTTGGCGAAATTACTTCCGTATTGGAAGAGGAGATGGCTGTAAGCATTTCTTCTTTCGGGAGTTTTGAGGTGAAAAAACGTTTGGAAAGGGTTATCGTGAACCCCACCACCGGTCAGCGTATGCTGGTGCCCCCCAAGTTGGTTGTTGGGTTTAAACCCAGCCAGGGATTGAAATCAAAGATATGACTTTAAAATCCAACACACATGGAACAAAAGATAACGCAGATTGAGTTAGCTGCACGCATGGCGAAGCGGACCGGGTTCACCAAACAGGATTCCGAGAATTTTGTCCGTTTGTTTTTTGAAACTGTCCGTGAGGGCCTGCTTCAGGATAAGTTGGTAAAAATTAAGGGACTTGGCACGTTTAAACTCATTGAAGTGAGTGATCGTGAGAGTGTCAATGTCAATACGGGCGAACGTATTCGTATTGTGGGGCATACAAAGGTTACCTTTACGCCGGACAACGCTCTCCGTGATCAGGTAAACCGTCCGTTTGCGGAATTTGAGACAGTTGTGCTGAATGAGTCTACATCCCAACAGGAGATGGAGAGAATAGACAAGCCGTCAGTCGAGCCGGTTAAAGAGACTGTTGAGGAGAAGAAGCCGGTGGCAAAGAAGGAAGTCAAGAAGGAGGTAAAGCCTTCTGTCGAAAAGCCGGTTACTGTTCAGCAGGAAAAGCCTGTCGCCCAAGACGTAAAACAGCCGGAGCCCTCTAATGACACTAAGGACAGTTCGTGGACTAAACGAATTTTGATTTTAGTATTTCTGCTGATTGTCCTGGGATTGGGCTATTATCTCGGCACACGTCAAGGGGGTGCCGCGGAAGAACCTCAGCCTGCTCCCGCAGACAGTGTAGAACAGACAGTCGTTAAGGAGCCGACACCGGAAGATTTGGCTAAGAATTATCCTCAGGTTGAAGGCGGCGACTATTGGATCGTCGGCGAAATCGGCGTGCACGAGATGCAGGTCGGAGACGGACTCTTGAGGATTTCCCGCAAGTGGTTGGGCAATTCGGATTTGATGCCGTATATTGTCGTATTTAACGGCATTGAGAATCCGGATGTCATACCTCCCGGTGCGAAGTTGCGCATACCGAGGTTGGTGCGCAAGAAATAGTGTGAGATACAGTCATTGTCACGAAGGTCCTGAAACCGTTGGTTTGAGGGCCTTCTTTTTTAACTAACTTTAATGGAGGGATATTCTTTTTTAAGAATATATCAAGGCGTGAATTCTCTCTTTTTTCGTAATTTTGCACCCAAAATAATGAAACAAATAACAAAACATGGCAGAATCAGTTGATATTCGTGCGCTTAATGAACTCATAGAACGTCAGAGTTCATTTGTTACAAACTTGCAGACCGGCATGTCGCAGGTTATTGTTGGTCAAAAACATTTGGTGGAGTCTTTGTTAATAGGACTGCTTTCTGACGGTCACGTGCTCCTTGAAGGTGTGCCCGGTTTGGCTAAGACGCAGGCCATAAAGACGCTTTCTCAGTTGGTAGACTCCAAGTTCTCCAGAATTCAGTTTACCCCGGACTTGTTGCCCGCCGATGTTATCGGCACCATGATTTACTCTCAGAAGGATGAGCAGTTTCATGTAGAACAGGGCCCCGTGTTTGCCAATTTCGTTTTGGCTGATGAGATCAACCGTGCTCCGGCAAAGGTCCAGTCTGCGTTGCTGGAAGCTATGCAGGAGCGTCAGGTGACCATCGGCAAGCAGACTTTCAAATTGCCTTCTCCGTTTTTGGTGCTGGCCACCCAGAACCCCATTGAGCAGGAGGGCACATATCCTTTGCCCGAAGCCCAGGTGGACCGTTTCATGCTCAAGGTCATCATTGATTATCCCAAGCAGGATGAGGAGAAGAATATTATCAGAATGAACATCAACGGCCAAAAGCAGGAAGTCAAGCCGGTTATTTCCACCAAGGAAATCTTCGAGGCTCGCGATGTCGTGCGTCAGGTTTATCTGGATGAAAAGATTGAGCAGTATATCACGGATATCGTGTTTGCTACCCGTTTCCCTGAGAAATATAATCTTCCGGAATTGAAGGACTACATAGAGTTTGGCGGCAGCCCCCGTGCCTCCATCAATTTGGCCGTGGCTTCACGTGCGTATGCCTTCATCAAGCATCGTGGGTATGTGATTCCCGAGGATGTTCGTGCCGTGGCTCATGATGTGATGCGTCATCGTATCGGCTTGACTTACGAGGCCGAGGCCAACAATATGACTGCAGAAGAAATTATTTCCAAGATAATCAACAAGGTTGAAGTTCCTTGATGGAGACAAACGATATCTTAAAGAAGGTACGCAAGATAGAGATAAAGACCCGAGGTCTCTCTGCCAACATCTTTGCCGGTGAATACCATTCTGCTTTTAAGGGTAGGGGAATGGCTTTTGCCGAGGTACGTGAGTATCAGTACGGAGACGATATTCGCGACATCGAGTGGAATGTGACCGCACGTTTCGGCCGTCCGTTTATCAAGGTGTTTGAGGAAGAGCGCGAACTGACGGTGATGCTCCTGGTGGACGTCAGCGGATCCCTGGAGTTTGGCACTCTTTGTCAGACGAAGCGTGAAATGCAGACCGAGATAGCTGCCACTTTGGCATTTTCTGCGATTCAGAATAATGATAAAATTGGTGTGATATTCTTTTCTGATCATGTGGAGAAATTCATTCCCCCGAAGAAGGGACGTAAGCACATCTTGTATATCATCAGAGAGTTGTTGGAGTTTCAGCCGGAAAGTCGCAAGACGGACATTTCTGCCGCACTGGAATATTTTACAGAAGCAATCAAACGTCGTTGCACCTGTTTTATGATCAGCGACTTTATTGATGACAAGGATTTTCGCCAACCTCTGACTATTGCCAATCGTAAGCACGATGTCGTTGCCGTTCAGGTGTATGATCGACGTATTGCCGAACTTCCGAATGTAGGCCTTATTAAGATGCACGATTTGGAGTCCGGACATGAGGCCGTTATCGATACATCCAGTGCAAAAGTACGTGCCACTCAGGCCAAATGGTGGAAACAGCAGTGCGGGCGTCTTTATGAAACTTTCGCACACAGCAAGGTAGACAATGTGAGTGTCCGCACGGATCAGGATTATGTGTCGGCTCTGATGGCTCTGTTTGCGAAACGTACATGAGTAGAAGTATGAAGAAAACAGTGTTGTTGTTTATCGCTCTGTTCGTTTCGTGCTTTACAGCAACGTCGCAGGTTGTTGTAGAGGTGCGTTTGGACAGCGTACAGTTTTGGGTAGGGCAACAGGATGGACTCGACCTGACGGTTTCTCTGTCGGCAAATGACAAGCTGGAACTGCCTTCGATCAAAGCCGGTGACGAACTTTTGCCCAATTTTGAGGTGGTGGAGGTGCTGCGTCCGGATACGTCCATGTTGGATGACGGCAAACGCATGCAGATCCACCAGCGCTATATTGTGACGGCTTGGGACAGCAGTTTTTATTATTTGCCCCCATTGCCCGTGAAGGTCAACGGCAAAGAGCATTTGTCCAAGCAGTTGGCCGTGAAGGTGTACACACTCGATGTGGACACGTTGCATGCCGACCAGTTCTATCCTCCGCGTGAAATCATGGACAACCCCTTCTCGTGGGACGATTGGACGGGGGTGCTTTGGAGCCTTTTGGGCATTATTCTGCTTTCGGCACTGATTGCCTGGCTGTGGTGGCACATAAAGACCGGACGTCCGATTTTCCGTTTGATACGCCGCAAGGTGAAGCTGCCGCCTCATCAGGTCGCCATGACGAGCATTCTGAAAATTAAAGAAGAGCGCAAATGGGCAGAGGAGGACAGTAAGGAGTATTATACGCAGTTGACGGATACTCTGCGCACTTACATACAAGACCGTTACGGCTTTTCCGCTTTGGAGATGACCTCGGCAGAGATTATTGAGCGTCTTACCGAGGAAGGCGATCAGAAGAAACTGGATGAGTTGCGTGAGATATTCCGTACGGCAGACCTCGTCAAGTTTGCCAAATGGACCACGCTCTTAGGTGAGAATGATGCCAATCTTGTTGCAGCCATTGCTTATGTTGAGGAAACCAAGCAGGAACCGGATGAAAATGCCAAACCGGAGCCGGAGGTCATTAAAGAAACGGACAAGGAGCGCCTTAATCAGGTGATAGCTTACCGTGTTGTCATTATTCTTGCTGCGATTTCGAGCGTCGCTCTCCTGGCGTTCATTGTTTACAGATTGTGGGATTTGTTGAGTTAGTGTTATGGAGTTTCACGATTTTGGATATTTGTTCTTGCTTCTTCTGCTGATTCCATACGTTGTATGGTATGTGTTGAAGTATAAGACGGCGACTCCTGCGCTCAAGGTCAGCAGTATGTCCGCTTTTCGGGGCATGAGGCCGAGCTGGAAGTCCTATCTCATTCATCTTCCTTTTCTTTTGAATTGCATCATATGGGCTGCGTCTTGTCTGGCTCTGGCCCGTCCTCAGACGTCCAACTCGTGGTCGAGCAAGAGTGTGGAAGGTATTGATATTATGCTTTGTATGGATGTCTCCACTTCGATGCTGGCCGAGGACTTGAAGCCGAATCGTGTGCAGGCAGCCCGTAATGTCGCCGTGGAGTTTATCAGCGGTCGTCCGAGTGACAACATCGGCCTTACGGTGTTTGCCGGCGAGGCTTACACACAATGCCCGATGACGGTGGACCATGCCGTCCTGCTGAACATGCTCAACGGTATGAGTTGCGATATGGTGGAGCGCGGCCTTTTGGAAGACGGCACCGCTATCGGTATGGGTATTGCCAACGCCGTGACGCGACTGAAAGATTCCAAGGCGAAATCCAAGGTCATCATCCTGCTTACCGACGGTTCGAACAATCGTGGCGACATATCTCCCAACACGGCGGCCGACATAGCGCACAGTTTTGGCATTCGCGTCTACACCATCGGCGTGGGCACCAACGGTACGGCACCTTATCCCATGAGGGTGGGCGGTCGCACGGAGTACATCAATGTCCCCGTGGAGATTGACACCAAGACGCTTGCTTCGATTGCCGGTAAGACGGACGGTGAGTTCTATCGTGCCACCAACACGGAGAAGCTTCGCGAGGTATATCGCGAAATCGACAAGTTGGAGAAGACCAAGATGAAGGTCAGCAGTTATTCCAAGCGTTATGAGGCTTTTGGCATGTTCCTTTGGATTGCCGTCCTGGCACTTATTGTTGAGATACTTCTGCGTGCCACCGTTTTGAAACGTATTCCTTAAAGATTTATTTATCCTGTCATGTTCAGATTCGGAAATCCTCAATATCTTTACCTGCTTCTTCTCATCGTAGTCTTTGAGGCATTGCACATCCTCTTTTGGATGCGCCAGAAAAGACGCCTGAAAGAATTCGGCGATCCGGTGCTGGTGAAGAACCTCATGATAGACTATTCCCGCTTGCGTCCTCAGTTGAAAATCATCCTCATTCAGTTGAGTTATTTCTTCTTTGTCCTGGCTTTGGCCCGTCCGCAGTTTGGTACGAAGATAGAGACTCGTGAGCGCAGCGGCATCGAAGCCATTATCGCTATGGACGTTTCCAATTCGATGCTGGCGGAGGATGTGCGTCCCAACCGTTTGGAGAAATCAAAGATGTTGATTTCCAATCTGGTGGACGAAATGAACGACGACAAGATCGGACTGATTGTGTATGCCGGACAAGCGTTCACCCAATTGCCCATCACCAGTGATTACGTCAGTGCCAAGATGTTTTTGGGCACCATCTCTCCGAGCATGATAGAGATGCAGGGCACGGATATCGCTGCCGCCATCAACATGGCCATGCGCAGTTTCACACAGCAGGAAGATGTTTCGCGCGCCATCTTCATTATCACCGATGGTGAGGATAATGAGGGTGGGGCGGTGGCTGCTGCCAAAGAGGCTGCCAAGCGCGGTATTCATGTTTATGTATTGGGCGTGGGCAGTGCCGACGGTGCGCCGATTCCCATCCCCGGCAGCAATCAGTATATCATCGACAACGAGGGTAACACCGTTGTTTCCCGTCTCAACGAACAGATGTGTCAGGAAATTGCTCAGGCCGGCAACGGCGCTTACATATATGTGGACAACAGCAGCTCGGCTCAGAGTCAGCTCTTCAAGTATGTGGACCGTTTGGCCAAATCCAAGATGGAGAGCCAGATGTTCAGCGAGTTTGACGAGCAGTTTCAGGGCTTCCTGTTAGTAGCGTTGCTCCTGCTTCTTTTGGATGTGGTGGTGCTGGAGCGTGAGAATCATGTGATTCAGCGTTGGAATTTCTTCAAGAAGAGTGCTGCCGTAATGGCGCTTCTCTTTGTCGTAGCAGGTCTCTCGGCCCAAAACGACCGCACGTTCATTCGTCGGGGCAACCGGCTGATGCGTGATACGGTGGAAGGTAAGGTGCAGGCCGAGAAGGCTCAGATTCAATACCAGAAGGCCATCGAGCAGAATCCCAACAACGGCATCGCCCGTTTCAATTTGGGCAATTCGCTGATTATGCAGTCCAAGGCCGAGGATGCGATGAAGGAATACGAGATGGCTTCCAAGGTGGAGAAGGACAAGCAGCGTCTCTCTTCCGTCTGGCACAATATGGGTGTTGTGTTGCAGGCAGCCAAGCAGTACGATAAGGCCATTGCCTGCTACAAGCAGTCTTTGCGCAATGATCCGACCAACAACGAGACACGCTACAACTACGTGCTTTGTCAGCGTCTGCTGAAGAATCAGCCGCAAGACCAGAACCAGCAGAATCAGCAACAACAACAGAATCAGGATCAACAACAGCAACAACAGCAGCAACAGCAGCAGCAAAAGCAAAAAGACGACGGAGAGCAGGAGCAGGAAAAGCCCAAGCCCAACGAGATGTCCAAGGAGAATGCCGAACAGATGCTCAAGGCAGCCATGCAAGATGAGAGAAACACCCAGGAAAAGGTGCAACGTCAGCAACAGCAGGGCGAACGTCGCAGATTGGAGAAGCTATGGTGATGAAAAAATATATTGTTTTACTTGTGCTCGCAATGTTGTGTTTTGCGGGCTATGCACAGGTGACGGTCAAGCTTCAGGCTCCCGCCCAGTGTGAGGTCGGTCAGAGGATTCGCATCAGTTATGTGGTCAACACTCAGGATGTTGAAGACATACAGGTGGGTGAGTTCCCCGGATTCGATTTGCTTTACGGCCCGTCCACAAGCACCCAGAGCAGCTACAGCATTGTCAACGGCAAGTCGACGAGCAGCAGTTCGATGACTTTCTCCTACACGCTTTTGGCGTCCAAAGAAGGTCATTACAAAGTGCCTGCAGCCTCGGTCAAGAGCGGCGGCCGGATATACAAGAGCGCCGGGGCCTCCATTGAGATTTTGCCGTCTTCCGGAGGCGGTGGTGGTGCGCACGCTCAGAGCGGAGGTGCTCCCCGTGCGTCGGAGCCTCGCCGTCAGGGCGGACAGCAGGGTGTGGGCAAGGATGACCTCTTTATCGCCGTCACGGCCAACAAAAAGAAAGTCTTTGAACAGGAGGCCGTTGTCGTCACCTACAAGCTTTACACTTTGGTGAACATCCGCCAGCTTTCGGGTGAGATGCCCGAGTTGGACGACTGCCATGTGCAGGAGCTGGACACCAAGGCTCAGATGTCGTTGAAATACGAGCGTCACAACGGCCGCAACTACGGCACTGCCGTATGGCGCCAATATGTTCTTTTCCCTCAGAAGACGGGCAAGATCAGCATTCCCTCCGTCAGTTTCGACGCCGAGGTGGAGCTCACCAACCCGTCGGCCGATCCCTTTGACATCTTCTTCGGTGGCGGCGCTCTGACTCAGATGGTGAAGAAGACCATTGCGGCTCCGGCTCTCGAGATTGAGGTGGCCGCTTTGCCGACACCGCGTCCGGCAGCCTTCACCGGCGCCGTCGGTCACTTTACGATGACGGGCACTCTGTCGCCCGATCAGGTGAATGCCAACGATGCCGCCACGTTGCGCCTGGTGGTGAGCGGCCAAGGCAACATGAAGCTGATGAAGGCGCCCAAGGTGTCGTTCCCCAAGGATTTCGAGATTTACGATCCCAAGGAGGACAACAAGACGGTGATGTCGGCTTCCGGCTCCAAAGGCAACGTGGTGTTCGACTATGTTGTTGTGCCCCGTCACGGCGGACGCTACAGTGTGCCTCCCGTGGAGTTTGTCTATTTCGATCCCGATGACGCCAGCTATAAGACCCTTCGCACGGATTCTTTCCATATCGCTGTGGCCAGAGGCAAGGAGTCTCATTCCGTGCAGACCCACAGCCAGGAAGATCTCAAGGTGCTTTCCAGCGACATTCACTATATCAAAGGCGGCGGGCCGAAGCTCAAGAGCCAGTCTGTGACCTTCTTCATGACGCAGACGTTCTGGGGCGCCTACACCGCTTGCCTGCTGGCTTTTGTCACGCTGTTGGCAATCTTCTTCCGCAAGGCCAAAGAGAATGCCAATATTGCCGGCATGCGTCGCAAGCGCGCCGGAAAAGCTGCCGCCAAGCGTCTCAAGGTGGCTGCCAAGTTGCTTAAGGCTCACGACGCCGGCGCTTTCTACGACGAGACGCTTCGTGCCCTTATCGGTTATGCCGGCGACAAGTTGTCTTTGCCCACTGCCGAGCTCTCCAAGGAGCGCATTTCCGAAGAGATGTTGTCAAGAGGTGTGGATGAGGCCCTTGTGGCGCGCTATATCAGAGTGATGGACGACTGCGAGTTCGCCCGTTTCGCTCCCGGCAATCCGGAGGAGACGATGGACAAGCTCTTCGCAGAAGCCACGGATGTGATTAACGAAATGGAGTAGCAAGATGAAGAAGTTCGCTATACTTTTGATGCTGATGTTCTCAGCTGCGGTGTCGGCTCTCGATGCCGATTCCCTCAAGGTGGCTGCCGACAGCGCTTTTGCCAAAGAAGACTACAAGGCCGCCGTGAAGCTCTACCGCAATGCGCTTGAAGGCGGGGAGAGTGCCGTGATTTGCTACAATCTCGGCTGTTGCTACTACCGTTTGGACGATATGGCCCGCAGCGTGCTGTGGTTCGAACGTGCCGCGCTGCTCGATCCCTCCGACGAGGATATCCGCTTCAATCTGGAGATGGCGCGCTCGAAGACCATCGACCGCATCACGCCCCGTCACGAGATGTTCTTCACTGCGGCCTGGCATTCGATGACCTCATGGCTCAGTGCCGACGAGTGGGCCTATTGGGGTATAGGCTTTTTCGCGCTGACGCTCGTTTTGTTGCTGGTCTATTTCTTCTCCTCCGCCGTCGTCGTGCGCAAGATCGGCTTTTTCGGCGCTTTGGTTTGTCTCGTCTTTGTGGTGTTGACCAATGCTCTGGCTGTGAGCCAGCGCAAGTTGCAACTCTACCGCACCGGTGCCATCATCATGCATCCTGCCATCACCGTCAAGAGCACGCCTTCCAAGAGCGGCACGGATCTCTTCATCCTGCATGAAGGAACGCGCGTGGAGATTCTCGACAACTCCATGAAGGAGTGGGTCGAGGTGCAGATTGCCGACGGCAAGAAGGGCTGGATGGAGCGTCGTCAGATGGAGGAAATCTAGGCAGTATAAAGGAGAAGCACTATGGACGAATTTATCCTTCTGCTCATCAACGGCCACCACAATGTTTGGCTCAATGAGTTCATGTGGTCCGTCACAGGCACGCTGCCCTGGATCTTTTTCTTTCTCTCGCTGCTGTGGCTGGTGCTTAAGAGCAACCAGAGGAAGGAGGCGTTGCTGATTTTCTTCTGCTTGGCTCTGACGGTCTTGCTGGCCGACCAGTTGTGCGCCTCTCTCATCAAACCTTGGGTGGGTCGTTTGCGTCCCACGCACGACCCTGCGATTATGGGGCGCATCCAGACGGTCAACGATTATGTCGGCGGTCTCTACAGTTTTCCGAGCAATCATGCCTCCAACACGTTTGCCGTTGCCACCTTCTTCAGCCTTTTGGTGCGCCATTGGCGCATGTCGCTGACGTGTTTCTCCTGGGCTTCGCTGTCATGCTACAGCCGCATGTATCTGGGCGTGCACTATCCCTCCGACATTTTCTGCGGAGCCTGCATCGGCGCTCTGATCGGTTTCGGCTGCTACCGTCTCTACCGCTACACGGCCCGTCGGATGCAGTTTCGGGGTCACTATTATCACTCCATGGCTTTCACCTCGAGCGGTTATTCCGTGGATGATCTCGATGTGGTCTCGGTGGCATTCCTCGCCACTTTGGTCGTGATGATGTTCTAGTCTTCGAAGAATTGTGTGAAGGCTTTGGGGAAGGGCGTCTCGAAGCGCATGTCTTCTCCCGTCACCGGATGCGTGAAGAAGAGCCTGTAGGCGTGCAGCGCCAGCCTGTGTACCGGATTACGTCCGTCGCCGTATTTCTCGTCTCCGCACACGGGATATCCCAGATCGGCCATGTGCACGCGTATTTGGTTCTTGCGTCCCGTCTCCAGCTTCATCTCGCACAGCGTCAGATTGTCTTTCACTTTGAGGCGCCTGTAGTGCGTCACAGCTTCCTTGCCGCCGTTGTCTGTGGGCGAGGAGTAGGTGATGTAGGCCTTGTTGTCTTTCAGCCAGTTGTGCACCGTGCCGCCTTCCTGCTCCATGCTTCCTGAGAGCAGCGCCACGTAGCGCCTGTCGTAGACGAGCTCGTGCCATGCACGCTCCAGCGTCTGTGCCGTCTCGATGTCTTTGGCGTAGATCATCAGCCCGGAGGTGTCGCGGTCGAGCCGGTGCACCACGTGGGCGCGACATTTGAAGTGACGCTTCTCGAAGTATTCGTCCAGCACCGTCTTCACGCAATACTGTTTGGCGGTGGCGGCCATGGAGAGTATGCCTTCCTGCTTCTCTATGACGACCAGGTTTTTGTCTTCATAGACGATTTTCACGTAACGGTTTTCCAGGCTGACGCCTCTCTTGTGGCGCATCACATGCACCGTCTCGCCCCTGTGGAGCTGGGTGTCGTGCCGGCTCACGGCTTTGCGGTCTACGGTGACGGCGCCGCCCGAGAGCAGATTCTTCACCCGCGTGTGGGTGAGTCCCATCTGCTTGAGCAGAAAGTCCATCAGCAGGCAGTCTTCCCTGACGGGTATCTCGATGTATTTCTTCGAAGCGTATTCGTTCATCATTGCTTTTCGTGCGTTTTATCCTCTGGATTTCAGCAGTCCGTGGCGATAGGCGTAGAGCAGTTCGCGCAGCTCCGAGATCTGCTGCATGATGTAGCGTCCTCTGTCGGTGTCTCTCACCTTCATGCGCTGGCCCGTCATCTCCACGATCTGCACTTCGCTCTTGATGTCCGTGCCGTTGACGATGGCTTGTCGGGTGCTGCGGAAGGGCTCGTGCTGTATGAGCTGGAATCCTCTGGAGTGATAGACCAGCGTGTATCCGGCGATGCCGGTGGTCTTGTGGTAGGGCTCTGCAAATCCGCCGTCGATCACCATCAGCCGTCCTTCGGCCTTGATGGGCGTCTCGCCTGCGGCTACGTGCACGGGCACGTGTCCGTTGATGATGTGGCGGTGTTCGCCTTTCACGCCGAAGGCGTCCATGATGCGTTCGCACACTTCGGGGTCGTTGCGCAGCCGGTAGTAGGCGCCTTTCTTCTCTTCGTGCAGCGCCTTGTCGGTGAGGAAGTAGCGCTCGAAGGTGGTCATGCGGCTTTTGTCGAAAAGCGGACTTTCGGGCCCGCACCAGAGATACCAGAAGTAGTCTTTGGCCCATTTCTTTTCGGCTTCGGGCGTATCGGTGGTGAAGGCCGAGCGCATGATCATGCCGATGCGCTTCATGAGCTGCAGCCCTTTGTAGCGCTCGCCTTTGAGCGTGATTTCCTTGAGTGTGCCGTCTTCGTTCATGGGCACGGAGGCGTGAAAGAGCAGGTTCGAGTTGACGACGGCGTACATGCATCCGTGGTCGAAGAGGCATTTCACGTGGCGCTGCAGTTTTTCGCTCACACGGAAGCTGTGGTGCAGCTGTCGCCTCAGGTCCTCCTCCGCTTCGGTCAGAGCGTAGGGCTGCTTCCAGTCTACGGTGGGGAAGTGGCACGAAGTCATCTCGTAGCGTTTGCCGTCGAGCTCATAGACGCCTTCTTCGGGGCGGATGTGGTGCAGTGTGCCGATGCGCTCCATCACCCAGTCGGGATGGGCCTCGGTCATCTGCTCCTCCAGCTTGAACTGCAGGATGCTCACGGCCTTGTGCATACGGGCCAGCAGCAGTTGTTCCTTTTCGTCCATGGCGTGCTGGTTTTCAGCCAGTTTTGGCATGAATTCGCAGCAGGGGTCGTCGCCGTATTGCTCCATGGCGAAGGTGGCCAGCGGCACGAGGTTGATGCCGTATCCGTCTTCCAGCGTGGCCATGTTGCCGAAGCGCAGCGAGAGGCGCAGCACGTTCATGATGCAGCAGTCGTTGCCGGCGGCGGCGCCCATCCACAGGGCGTCGTGGTTGCCCCACTGTATGTCGAAGTTCTTGTAGTCCAGCAGCATGTCCATGATGAGATGGGCGCCCGGTCCGCGGTCGAACACGTCGCCCAGGATGTGCAGCTGGTCGATGGCCAGACGCTGTATCACGTGGCAGAGGGCCTTGATGATGTTGCCGGCCTGCTCCGTCGAGATGATGGTCTCGATGATGCGGTGGATGTAGTCGCCCTTGTCTTTGTCCTCGGCGTTTTCGTGGAGCAGCTCTTCCAGGATGTAGGCGAACTCCTGCGGCAGCGCCTTGCGCACCTTGCTGCGGGTGTATTTCGAGGAGATGATGCGACACACCTCGATGAGTCGGAACAGGGTGGTTTCGTACCACGGCGTCAGGTCGTCTTCGGCGGCCGTCACCAGCTCCAGCTTCTCTTCGGGGTAGTAGATGAGCGTGCACAACTCCCTGATTTCCTCCTTCGTGAGGGTCTCGTCGTAGCGTTCTTTGATCTTGCGCTTGATGGTGCCCGAGGCGTTCTTGAGGATGTGTTGGAAGGCTTCGTGCTCTCCGTGTATGTCGGCCACAAAATGCTCCGTGCCTTTGGGCAGGTTGAGGATGGCTTCCAGGTTGATGATTTCCGTGCTGGCGGCAGCGGCGTTGGGGAAGCTCTGCGAGAGCAGCTCCAGGATGCGTCGGTCCTGTTCCACCTGTCGGGTCATGGATTGGTTGTTTGCGCTCATTTTCTTTGTCCTTTCGACTGCAAATGTACGAAAAAGTCGCCACACTCCGAAGGCCTTGCACCGTAAAAAGTGAAAAAACGCGTGATTTGCTTAATATTCTCCCGACTGCCGGGCGCTCCACCCGCATTTTTTTTATACCTTTGTCCCGTATGATGCGGTGTTTCGCCCTTCTTTCGAGCCTCGTGCTCCTTTTTTCTTCGCTGCAGGCGGAGGAGGGGAGAGCTTTTCCGGTCGTTCCTGCTGATTCTCTGTCTGCTGCGGCCGACACGCTTTCGGCGCCGGCTGCGCTTCCTGCCGACAGCCTCAGGTCCGACAGCCTTCTTGTTGATACTGCGGCCATCGACTCCACCCACATCGTGGTGGGCGACACCGTGCGCAACAACCGCTACGACTACCGCAGCAAGAAGGGCATCACGCGCGCTTACTACTGGCTGATGGACTACCTCTCCAACACCAACAAGGAGAGCAACAAGAAGGTCGATTGGAGCTTCATCGCCGGTCCGGGCTACAACCCCAACACGTCGTTCGCCATCGGCGGTGTGGCCAGCATCCTTTACCGCTGGGACCAGAAGGACGTCTCGCTTCAGAAGTCCGACTGCAGCATCTACTTCAACCTCGGCGTCACGGGTATGCTCGAGGTGGGCTTTCAGGGCCACAACTACATGCCCAAGGACCGCCACCGCTGGTTCTACGAGCTCTCGTTCAAGAATGTGCCCAACGACATGTGGGGCATCGGCTTCGACATGGGCAAGGACGACGCCAACAAGGGCAAATACAAGCAGTATCAGCTGATTTTCAGCCCCGACTATCTCTTCCGTCTGGCCAACAATCTCTATATGGGCGCCCGCATGAAGCTCGCTATGGTCAACACGCGCGACTTCACCTTCCCCGTGCGCGACGGTCAGGTCATCGACCTCATCAACGGTCAGGACCGCAACATCTTCAGCACCGGCTTCGGCGCCACCTTCCTCTACGATTCCCGCGACTACGGCCTCAATGCCTATCACGGCCACTATGTCTGCCTCCAGCAACTTTACTATGCGCCCGGCCTCAACACCTACGACTTCTGGTCCACCGACTTCACCTACCGCACCTACACGCCGACGTGGACCAAGTGCGTCCTGGCCTTCGAGTTTCACGGCCTCTTCAACTACGGCGGCGAGGTGCCTTGGACGAATATGGCCGAGGCCGGTGTGGACGGCCGCATGCGCGGCTACTATCGCGGCCGCTATCGCGACAACAACATCATCGAGGCCCAGCTCGAGTTCCGTCAGCGCATCTGGCACCGTTGGGGCGCTGTGCTCTGGGGCGGCTTCGGCAACGTGTTCCCCAACTTCGACGGCTTCCGCTGGAGCCACACGCTGCCCAGCTATGGTCTGGGCATCCGCTGGGAGTTCAAGCCGCGCGTCAACGTGCGTATCGACTACGGCTTCACGCGCGACGAGGGCAGTGTGGTGTTCAGCATCAATGAAGCATTCTGATTAAATCTTTTTTTGCGATGACAAGATTCCTTCGCCTCTGTTTTCTGCTCCTCGTCTCGGCTCCGTTGTTTGCTGAAGACGAGCTGATTAAGTTCGGTGACTTTGAGCAGTGGGTCACGCGTCACTACAAGGAGAGCGCCGTCATCGGCGGCAATCGTAAGACCATCCTCGAGGTGGGCCCCACGTCCACCTGGCCTGAGGGTGAGCCTTATGTCAACAAGGGCGGCAGTCCCTGGGCCACGAGCAATGTCTACGCCAAGGTGAGCGGTGTGGTGAAGACCAACGCCAGCGTCTATCGCGACACGCACGAGGGTCGCGGCCATTGCGTCAAGCTCGTCACCCATGAGGAGGCGGTCAAGGTCATCGGCATCATCAACATCCGCGTGCTGGCGGCCGGTTCGCTCTTCACGGGCGAGATGAAGGAGCCCATCAAGTCGTCTAAGAATCCCATGTCCAACATGAACATCGGCATTCCCTTCACGCGCCGTCCGCGCGCCGTGAAGTTCGACTACAAGGTGACGCTTTCCGACGCGCCCGACCGCATCCGTCAGACGGGCTTCTCGCGCGTCACCAAGGTCAGCGGGCGCGATCTCTGCGAGGCTGTCGTCATCCTGCAGCAGCGTACGGAGGACGCCAAGGGCAATCTCTCCGCCCGCCGTGTGGGCACGATGATTGCGCGCTTCGACCGCTCTACCGCTTCGTGGGTCAACGACCGCGAGTTCGCCATCCGCTACGGCGACATCTCCCGCGAGGCTGACTATCGCGACTGGATGGGCCTTATCAGCGGCGAACGCACCTTCTACGCCTACAACAGCAAGGGCAAGCTCGTGCCCTGTCCCGAGGTGGGATGGGCTCCTGCCGACGCCCAGCCGACGCATGCCATCGTCAAGTTCGACTCCTCTCACGGCGGCGCCTACATCGGCAGTGTGGGCAACACCTTCTGGGTGGACAACGTCCGTTGGGTCTATTGATTTTCTGAGGGATGAACACGCCTTACTATCTCATCGAGGAGCGCCTTCTGCGCCGCAATCTGGAGCTTATCCGCCGTGTGGCCGATGCCTCCGGTGCCGAGATCATTCTGGCCTTCAAGGCCTACGCCCTGTGGCGCACGTTTCCCATCCTGCGCGAATATATCTCGTCCACGACGGCCTCCAGCCTCTGGGAGGCGCGTCTGGCTCTGGAGGAGTTCGGCGCCCGCGCCCACACCTTCTCTCCGGCCTACACGGAGGCCGATTTCCCGGAGCTTCTGCGCTGCTCTTCCCACATCACCTTCAACTCCCTCTCGCAGCTGAGGCGCCTGCGCCCGCTCGTGTCCTCTTATAATATGTCGCACCTGTGCGAACCCGTCTCCGTAGGCCTGCGCATCAACCCCGAGCATTCCCACATCGAGACGGCGCTCTACGATCCCTGCGCGCCCGGCTCGCGCTTCGGCGTGCTCTCGTCGGACCTCACGGACGACGATGTGGCCCTCGTCGACGGCTTCCATTGCCATTGCCACTGCGAGTCGTCGGCGGAGGATCTGGAGGACAACCTGCGCTATATCGAGGAGAAGTTCTCCCGCTGGTTCCCGCGTTTGAAGTGGCTCAACCTCGGCGGCGGTCATCTCATGACGCGCGAGGGCTACGACACGGAGCGCCTCATCCGCATCCTGCGCGGCCTTCAGGAGCGTTGGCCCCGCCTGCATCTCATCCTCGAGCCCGGCAGCGCCTTCGGCTGGCAGACGGGCCCGCTGGTGGCTTCTGTGGTCGATGTGGTGGAGAACGGCGGCATCCGCACGGCCATCCTCGATGTGTCCTTCACCTGCCACATGCCCGACTGCCTGGAGATGCCCTATAAGCCTCAGGTGCGCGAAGAGGTGGCGCCCGACGCTCCCGGCGCGCGTCCTTACCGTCTGGGCGGCAATTCCTGCCTGAGCGGCGACTTTATGGAGGGTTTCTTCTTCGACCGCGATTTGAGGGTGGGGGACCGGCTTCATTTTGAGGACATGAACCACTACACGACGGTGAAGACCACGATGTTCAACGGCATCCCTCATCCGGCCCTTGTCTTGCGCCGTCAGGACGGCCGTGACGAGCTGCTTCGCCGCTTCTCCTACGAAGATTATCGCGACCGCATGGATTGAATGAGGCTTTTTTTGCCTCTTTTCAAAAAAAAGTTGCCCAAATGTTTGGCCGAACCGAAAAAATGCCTTACCTTTGTGCCCGCAATTCAGCGGATTTGCTTCCTTTAATGCGGAAATAGCTCAGTTGGTAGAGCACAACATTATGCGGAAATAGCTCAGTTGGTAGAGCACAACCTTGCCAAGGTTGGGGTCGCGAGTTCGAGTCTCGTTTTCCGCTCAGATTTATTGCAGAATGCCCAAGTGGCGGAATTGGTAGACGCGCACGTTTCAGGTGCGTGTGTCGCAAGACGTGCAGGTTCGAGTCCTGTTTTGGGCACCAGCAATGCGGACGTTGTCCGCAGCGTGTTGGAGAGGTGGCGGAATTGGTAGACGCGCTACTTTGAGGTGGTAGTGTCGCGAGACGTGGGAGTTCGAGTCTCCTCCTCTTCACTCGCAAAGCGCCCCGAGTCGTTCAGACCCGGGGCGCTTTTTTTGTTTATTTTTTTTAATTGTCAATTATCAATTATCAATTATCAATTATCAATTATCAATTATCAACTGCCTCAATCACGTCTCTCAGCAACGCGTTGAAGTCGATCACGCCGTCGGGCTTCGGCGAGTAGCTCAGCACGGCCACCACGAGTTCTTTGGAGGGAATGATGTAGACGCGCTGTCCGTCGTGACCGTTGCAGTAGAAGACGTCTGAGGGCGCATCGGGCAGACGGTCGGGCTTGGAGCCTTCGCGTTCCGTCCACGAGGGTATGTCGTTGTAGTCCATCCTGTTGAGCCAGAAGAAGGAGCCGTAGGCGCCTCTGCTGTCGGAGGCCGGTGTGGCGGTGTAGGCGACCCATCCCTCGGGCAGGATGCGCTCGTCGCCGACACATCCGTCGTCGAGATACATCTGGCCGAAGCGGGCGAAGCCGCGCGCCGTGAGATAGAGATACGACGAGCCGACGGGCGTGCCGCTCATGTCCTCCTCGAAGACGGCGTCGCGGATGTCCAGCGGCGTGTAGAGACGGCGGTCGATGTAGCTGAGGAACTCCCTTTGTGTGGGGAACTTGTCGCGCAGACAGCGCATCACGATGTTGGTGCTGCCGCTGGAGTAATACCATCGTGTGCCGGGCTTCTGCTGCAGGGGTTTGTTGATGGCGTAGAGGCCCATATCCTCCGTGCAGTGGAGCATCAGGTTCACGTCGGAGCGTGCGCCGTAGTCCTCGTTCCACTCCAGTCCGCTCTGCATCTGCATCAGGTCGTTGAGGGTGATGTCCCTGCGCCCGTCCTCCTGCCATTGTTCGATGCCCGTCGGGGCGTTGATGTCCACGAGGCCGTCTTGGGCCATCGCGCCGGCTACGGCGTTGGTGAAGCTCTTGGCCATGCTCCAGCTCAGCAGGCGTGTCTGGGGTGTGATGCCCTCGTCGTAGCGCTCACACACGGCGCCGCCCCTGTGCATCACCACGAAGGCGAAGGGATGTCCGCCGTAGGCGCGCCCCTTCACGAAGGCGTCTCCCACGTAGGCCATCCTGGCGCTGACGGCGGAGTCGCCCTCGGGCAGAGGTTGCTCGCTCGCGGGCGTCTGGATCTGCAGCGGATACTTCTGGGCGCGCAGCTCGTCGGCGGTGGCGCTGCGCAGCAGTGTCACGCCGTAGCCCTCGCGCCAGGCGGCGGTGGAGCTGGCCCAAAGGAAGCGGCTTGTCACCGTTTTGTTGACACTGTCCACCGTGTTGCCGGTGTAGCGGATGAAGGAGAAGTTGAGGTCGAGGGCCTCCACCTCCTGCGCCTCGCGTCCCGATACGAACACCGCCGAGGCGAGGTTCTTGGCGGCATATCCCGTGATGATGGGCAAGAGGCTGTTCAGCCAGATGCCTCCGCCCGTGAGGGCGAGCAGGAGTGTGATCCCTGCGATGTGTTTAAATTTCTTCATAACAGCGCAAATATACAAAATAATGTTTAAAGTTTAGAGTTTAGAGTTTGGAGTTTAGAGTTTTAAGACTAATTTTTTGTATTTTTGCAGACGAAAACCTTAAAATCCGATACCGATGAAGCGTTTTTTGCCCCTCCTGTGTGCTCTTTTTCTGAGTTTTGCGGCTTCTGCCGAGACGACCTATCTGCCCACCTATCGCGGCTACATCCACATCGTCGACGGCACGGACACCGTCTCCGTTGAGTCGCCCCTCACGGAGCTCGCTCTGAGCGATACGGCGTCCTCTTTCACCATCCACATCAACCACGAGTTGGTCGACGAGGACAAGGTGGAGGCCATCAAGCGCAGCAAGCGCACGCAGCTGGTGATGACCGTCACCTCCGTCGTGTCGGGTGTGCCGGGCGGCGGCATCTTCACGCAGCTGGGCAACATGATCAAGAAGGGCAGCGCCGCGCTGCCGGGCAACCTCTCCGAGATCTACGAGCAGAACATGAAGTCCGACCAGGTGCTCTCCATCAACGTGTGGATCGACAACACCTCCGACGAGGAGCTGCTCATCAACGACACCGATCGCGGCCTCATCTGGTTTTTGCCGGCGGGGCAGGGGATGGACCTGCGCATGACGAATCCCGACGTCATCCGTCTGCGCATCAGCGACTTGCGTCACGAGCATGTGCGCTACGCCTTCATCACGGCGGGCAGCTCCACCAAGAAGTACGACGTCGTCTACGAGGACCCCGAATGCTGGATTGCGGAGCACCGCACTTTGCTGCGCCAGGTGACGGGCTACACGCGCATCTCGAAGGCCGACTACGCCACCGAGTCCCTCACTATCGACCAGTACAAGCGCTACATCCGATCCAAATAACCTCACACAGAAATCACGGAAATCACAGAAATTTCGTTTGCAGATTTTAAAGAAAAACCAAGAAAACCCTTTCCTCCTGTTTGAGACTTCGTCTTTGCTGCTATGCCTGTAGGATTTTCCTTGTGAACAAGCTCCCAGATAAAATCCTTCAGCCATATCACCAATCCCTGCAGGATTCAAACAGGATGAAAGAAAAACATAAAAAACCGTTTGCAGTTGGCAGCGCTGAAAGCGCGAAATACCTTAGACCAGGGCCTTGGCCCTGGGTGAATGGATCACTCCTATTCACCTACGCCCCTGTAAGGGGCTCATAATTGTGGGTGGTGTGGGCCCCATCGATAGGGGCAAGCCCCTATCCTAAATTATTTAGCCCCGTTGGGGCAGTATAATGCCACACGTTGCGGTTTTTAATGTTTTTCTCTTGACTGTATGTAAGGACTCTGTAAAGAGGCCAAGATGTGAGGCATAGATTTTTATCTGGGAGCTCGCTCACAAGGAAAAATATGTGGCTCGCATCGAAAAGGGCTGAAAGCCCGACATACAGGCAAGAGGGTTTTCTTTGTTTTTTTTGAAATACACCCGGCTAGGTTTCTGTGTTTTCTGTGCTTTCTGTGTGACATTAAACACACCCGACGATGTTTTTTTTGAAACACACCCGACGATATTTATCAATTATCAATTGTCAATTATCAATTATCAATTAAATTTCGTATCTTTGCAGCTGAAAAAGTATCATTTACGATGAAAGAGATTTATTTCGCCGGGGGGTGCTTCTGGGGCACAGAGCACTTCTTCAAGCAGATAGAGGGCGTCACCGACACCGAGACAGGCTTCGCCAACGGCCACACCGAGCATCCCACCTACAAGGAGGTCTATACCGACACCACGGGCTTTGCCGAGACGGTGCGCGTGGCCTACGATCCCTCGCGCGTCAGCCTGCGCTTCCTCCTGCGTATGTTCTTCAAGGCCATCGACCCCACGAGCCTCAACCGTCAGGGCCACGACGAGGGCACGCGCTACCGCACCGGCATCTACTTCACCGACCCCGCCGATCTGCCGCTTATCGAGGAGGTCTGGCAGGAGGAGCAGCAGCGCTGGTCGGAGCCCCTTGTGGTGGAGAAGGAGCCTCTGCGCAACTACTATCCGGCGGAGGACTACCATCAGGACTACCTGGACAAGAATCCCGACGGCTACTGCCACCTGCCGCTCTCGCTCTTCGCCTTCGCCCGCCAGGCCAAGGACACGGAGCTTTCGTGAAAAGGTTGACGCAAGGAAATCTTGCGCTCCCACGGGAGAAAATTGTTCATGAAGCTTCGCTCCATAGACATTTCTCACGCTCGGCAGTGTCGGAACAAGCTCCACACTGCACTCACTTACTCGTGATGTTCCCACGTTCCCAATCAGTACAAAAATATTGACATCTATTTTGGAAGTGTTGAAATTTGAAATGATATATTTTATGTAAATGGACTTTGGCAATACCCTCAAGCGAAAGATTCTCTGATATATTTTTTGAGGATAAGTGTTTGCATTTCAGAAATCTGTCCCCAGAAACGCGGTTGGGCGAGGAAGCTCAATATTTCACTGATATATTTAAAAAAAATTATCACTGATATATTGTAATCTCGCATTTTTTGACAAAGTGCGAAAATCACGATTAAGTGAGAGCAAACAGAAGCTCGCTTCATGTTTGCCGAGCGTGAGTGATTACTATGGAGCGAAGCTTCATGAAAATGCAAAAATACAAAAATACAAAAACACAAAAATGGCCTCTGCCGAAACAGAAGCCATTATCTTTTAAATTTCATCCAAACGCGAGTAGATGAGTTGGATGTGAGCAGGTGTTAATCTTCGGTTGGGATACCAGCCCATACGCTTGAGCAGGACTCTGATTGCCTTGAACTTTCCGTTACCGAAGTAAAGGTCGTCCCGAAAAAGCTCTTGGCTTCGACGTAAGCCTACAGGATGCCCCCGGCAACCTTCCGGATGATAGGCTCTTGCTAAATCCGAGAGCGTCATGGCGTATCCTCCTGAGTCGGTTCCGGCAAGCGGAAGAGTCCTTTCTTTGCCGGCTCCCATCCTCTTTTCTCCGCCAGACGATACCACATCGAGCGGTCGAGATTGGCAAAGATTTTATACTCTCTCATGACAGTTATAGGCACTTCCTCGCCCCGATGTTTCGTCTCGATGTCCAGAAAGGCTGCCTGTCTTGCTGCCTCTTTGAGGGCACGCTTTTTCACCGTCTCACCGAAGGCTGCCAGCACGCCATTCTTCACGCTGGGGGTGTGGAGGTCGAGGATGCTCTGCAGCGCCAGCGCGCAGTCGATGGAGATGTCTATCCACCAGCGCGCCGTGTTGATGCACTGGCTCAGTAGCTGACGATCTTCAGCCGTCCATGCTTCTCCGCTATGTATCTCGTCGCCGCTATTATTCCGAAGAGGGGCGAAACCGTTAGCAATAAGCAGCAGGTAACACAGGCCCATAGCCCTCTCGTTAGCTCGGCTACAACTGTCCGCAGCCATGTCCCCAAACGAGACCAGATATTTCTTAATATCTCTTCCCAGCTCAAGAACTTCAGGAATGCAGACGGCTTTGTCGCATTGTTCAGCGTAAACACAGTCTTCGAGGTCTTGCACAGTAGGGACATAGTTTTCGTCCGCTCTGAGTCCGTACTTTTCAAGGAGCGCATTGCACTCATCAATTTCATCAGGTTTTTCATTTTCGTGGAATTTGTTGTTAAACGTTCTGAGACGATCGGCGCACTCGCGCAGGAAGATGCGCTCCTTCATCGCCCAATGGGGTTCTTTGTAGACGCCTTCCTTCTCCTCGTCCTTGCGCCTGGGCAGGATGGTGAGGTTGCAGCGCGAGAGCGTGCCGTCGGCGTTGTTGTAGCGAAACACTTTGAACACGGGGTCTATCGTGCCGCTGAAGTTGGCGTTGAGTTTCATCGAGGGCACATAGAGCGACCCCTGCAGGGTCTTGTGGATGTACTCCTCTCCGGTGCCGTCGTAGCTTCTCTTCATCATGTCCGGGATGGCGTTGTAGCTGGTCTGGGCGATTTTCTTGCCGAACTCGCCGCACTCCGTGCAACTGATGTAGATGGCCCCGCCGTCGTTGACCTGCATCTGCTGCACCAGAGCCAGACTGGTGGGCAACCCCATGAAGATGCGCACCTTTTCTTCCGGCACCGGCGTCTCCTTCTTCTCCTTTTCCGAGAGCAGGGAATATTTGGAGGCTTCTTTGGCATTCATGCTGTTCTCCTTCAGGTCCTTGGAGAGGAAGAGCTTCTCCAGTTCCCGCTGCACTTCGCTCTTGCCGCTGCCGCTGACACCCATCTGCCACGACATACCGCACATCCAGCGCAGACGGTGCGGTGAGTAGAGCACACGTGACTGTTCTCCGAGCTGGCAAAGGATGGGAATGACGACCGTCATGGCCTGATGCACCGCGATGGGATCCACGCCGCCAAGCAACGTCCGCGAGAAGGGGTCGATGTCTTCGGGCAGGGGTTTGCTCTCCAGCAGGTCTTTCATGCTCCAGTCTTTGGGGTCGGCAGGCAGGCCCGATTTCTCGGGCTCTGCTGCCTGCGGTGCGACTGGCGCGACCTCTTTCGCGGCATCCTTCTTGGCCTGCTTCGCCTGCTGCTCTGCCATCATCTGGTTGATGACCGGTCCGACGGAGGTCAGGCGCAGCCGGGCTCTTTCCTGTGGCGAAGCGGCATTTATGCTATTATTACTCATAACTATACATTTTTCACTTTTCACTTTTCACTGTAATAGATGTCCATATACACGGTGGGAGTGCAAACCTCCATCTTCGTTTCTCTCAGCTCGCCCGATGTCGGGTCTTCTGCCATCATGTTGCGCGTGAAGCGGCGATAGGCGGGCTTGAAACGCACGGGGATGGCGTCGCCCAGTTTGCGTCCGGCATAGACGAAGTTGTCTATCTTCTCGTCGCGCAGCTCCAGCAGACTGGTCCACTGGGTGTTCTCGCGGTTGTCCTTGGGACGAATCCACACATGCTGCAGGCGGTGTATCGAGCCGTCGTTGTACTTCTGAGTCAGCTCGGCGTCAATCTGAATTATTTCACAATTTACAATCATAACGTTCAATGTTCAATGTTCAATGTTCAATGTTTTGAGCGTAGCGCGAATAGCGCAGCGGTTAGACTCCTCGCACTCAAGCAGCTCAGCGACTCTCTTCTCCTCGCTGCGTTCATAGGCTTTCTTGTCACGGTTGTAACTCTTGGCGAGGTCGTCGGCTTCGCTGCGGAAGTCGCGGTCTTTCAGTTCTTGGGCACCGGCGATTTTGTCACTGGCCTCTTCGATAGCAGTCAGCAACCCCAACACGTCGCGACACTCCGTATGGATGTGAATGGCGCAGATGCGTCCTTTGTCGAGCACCACGCTGACTTTGCCGCCAGGGAAATCCGAACTGTGGAGCGACTTGGAGCGGCGGCCGCAGTAGAAGTTCTTTTTGATCTCCTTGGAGACGATAATCTCGCCATGACCCATCTCCAGAGTGGCATTCTCTACTTTGACGTGAGGCAGTTCCACGCCCTCTGCTGTGTGAACGGTCAAGGTGCCGTTCTGGGTGATGCTCATGTCCTTGAGGTCGTTCTGACCGCAAACGATTGTATCTTTGATAATAGTTTTCATTTTTATAAAGTTTAAAGGTTAAAGTTGTTTTCGCTGCGCTCATCCTCATCGTCAGGCACTTCGTCGTGCTCGTGATCTTCGATGAGCAGGCGCTCAAAGGGCGTGGGCTCAATGGGGGCACCGGCGCCGCAGATGGCTTTCTTGGCCAGCAGCTGCCAAAACTCTTCGTCGTTCAACATGGTGCGCAACTGCTCCTGGGTGTTCTTGAAGCGTCGGAAGCTGATGGTGATGACGCCTCGTTTGAGGTTGCCTGACGTTCCGGTCATCATCTCGATACCGCTTTCGTTCTCTGTTCCCATGACCGCCACCAGGCCTCTTGCCTGATCGTCGGTCAACGTGTTTTTAATAAACATACCTTTGTAGAATTTTTAATTATTAATTTTTCATTTTTAATTGTTACGCAATCGGCCGAATTGCGCTGCAAAGGTATGGCACAAAAAAAGCCCCGACAATTTTCGTCGGAGCTACGAACTCGATTAAGAACTTTCAGAACCCGATTAAGAACTTTCAGAACTCAATTAAGAACTTTCAGAACTCAATTAAGAACTTTCAGAACTCAATTAAGAACTCTTACTCTTCTTTTTCCAATTCTTTTAACAGGGCTTTGGCCAACTTCACGGCCTGCGTCGGCGCACCGTTATCCTCCCATGTGTCCTGATGTCCGGCATACATGCCGCTGCTGATGGGTTTTTGCAATGCGTCATAGTTGCATTCAAAACCTATCTTTATTTCCCAACCGCGCACATCGCGGACAAACTGACTGAACCCGCTCACATATCCTTTCATCTGATACACTCTATATACCACTGCCCACGAGCGGTTGCTCCACCACAACCCCTGTTTGATGGTTACCACCACAGCTCTGCACATCGCTTCGCTTGTAGGCATATCGGAAGACTCTTTTTGTGTGATTTTCTGATTGTCGTGCTTTTCCGGCTTTGTTGCGGTTGTTTTACTGCTATCGGGAGTTTCCGGTGTCAAACCGCGACACATTATTTTTTTAAAGCTTTCTTCGATACTGTCTATCTGGTCTATGACATCTTCTTCCAGGGCCATTCTTCTGGTGAGGTCGTTCATCATGGCAACAATAATTTTTGCGTCATCCCATTCGACGCGCTTTTTGCAGTATTCCACAATTTGATCCAATGTGAAATATATGTTTTTGGTCATACAATAATTTTAAAGCCTTTGTAGAAAAGGCTTTCTTTTCTAATTTGGTTAGGAAAAAAGAGAGGGCGGGCATCTTATAGAAACAACATCCTACCTTAACCGCTAAGTACTGAGCGAATGTTGTAACTGCCAATGCCCACGCCTCCGTGACGTGAGCAGGCAGACATTCTCTCGCATTTGTACTTATGAATTAGCGGTTCAGGTAGGACGAGAAAGCTGTCTAAGCTCTAATATTTCTGTTCTGTATTCGGTTCTGTCTTTTTCTTATAACGGAGCGCACTCCGCATTTATTATATGATTTAAAGGGTTTGTTGTTTATTTTCTTATATCAGCCTTAATCCATCAGGCATGTTATTTACCCCAGTGTTTTACACGCGAACCGTCTTCTCTAAATAGGTCCATACAGAGTAAAACGGGATAATCATCTGATTCGAGGTCTGCCTTGTAAATTGCTTCCTCATCGTTTTCTGCCTGTATGTCAGTTTCAAACAAAGAACCGCGATACAGCTCGGACCACATTGCAAGTTTGTAGTTTTTCATATAGCAGGTTTTGTGGGGTTGCTTGCTCTGTTGCCAATCTTAAAAAAGATGAATTTATCTATCCAACAATTGCTTCAAGAACGTTTTCGCCTTATCGACGCAAATGTTGTTGGTAAAGTTAGATTCCTTCAGCATTTCATCGATGGCAATTCCATTAAACTGAGCAGCTCCTCTTGTGTTTCTGCCTGCCCAGTGGAACTGAAGGATGGTATTATCAATTAACTTTCCATGGTACACAGAACATAGTAATGTTTTGAAAATGGAATTTTCATCAACACCTATGAAGAAAAACAAAAATATACTCCTTGAATCTGCCATCTGCTTCAAGAACTTATCCACGTTATATGCCTTTGGATTTGAATTAAGATAGATTATCTTTGTCTTAATGTCAGTATAGGTGTCACCATTGTTGAATTCTCGGTAATAGTCACCAAGCCCATTTTTGGTGTCATATGAAGGTAAGGCTGCTTCAAGATTATGCAGATTATTGATAATATGCTGCCTTTCTTCATCATTGGAAGTAATAAGACTTTCTATGAGACGACCACGAATATTCGTGTTTTCTATGTGGGATGCAATAAGGATTTCTTTGCGGCTTTTATTGCATCTTTCGTTCAAATCATTCTCCAACACGGAAAAATTGTCTGATGAAATAAAGTCAACGGCTCTTGATACAGATTCAAATATGTTCTTTGATTCTGCATCAGAAGGTATAAACTTTTGATTGACAGGCCTAATATTTGATGAAGCATCAACAAGTCTTTCCAAATTATCCTCCCAATCTAAGCCTTGATGCACAGCAAATAAATAGTCAAAGTTATCTGGAGTATTTGTTTTATTATAATATTCTCTCATAATGTCTGAGCCATTGAAGCTGCCCTTTATATTAGTCATACTCAGTTCCTGAGAACTATGGCTGATTTTCTTTAGGAAAGTAGTATTTGCGAGCAATATCAAATTCGTTGATGGCTGTCGAACGAGAACGACAAAGAAGGGAATCTGGTCATACTTCTCGAGCGCAGACAAACTAAGTACGGTATTACTAAACGAATCAGAATCGGACTTCGAATAACTAAATCTTACAGCAAAGTACTCATTATGATATACTTTGCGGTCTTTAGTAAGATTAAAGTGTGCGCATACGTCATCTTCTACAGCCTGCTTGTTGTGCTGTGGAGCTAAATTAACAATGTAATCTACGAATTCTTTACATTTTGTATTCATACTATTTTTTATCCCAATATTCCTTTATTGAATTAAACCATGTTTTACGTTCACCAATTTTTGAGATTTCTTCGTCATAAAATACCAATATTTTCTCACATAGAGCGAGCATCCATGATTTGCGAAGACTATTGTTATATGGATCAAAGTTCAAATTATTAGCGTTCGCGATTTGAATTTGTCCCCAACCTAATGCTCCTAGTGTTAAGCAAGACCAATTGAACGATTCGATCCTCTTAAAATAGCAGTTTTGATATTCTATTTTACCATCCACTACTTTATAAGAAACTATCAAGATACAGAAATTGTTTTTATCATCATTTTTGTAAAATGTTGCCAGTCTCTTTACTGAGATCAAATTAGGCATATTAAAGTCCGTGTCAATATTGTGAGTTTTTACGTCAACCGCATAATAATTGCCATTAGGGTCCTTGAAAGCCATGTCCTCCATTGCTCTTCTACCGAATTCAGAAGTAACGTCAATTCCATAATTAGAAAGAACGTTATTTAAGCCTATTACTCCAAGATAGTCTTGAACAGCATCCCCAACAGCACGTGGGGAAGAAAGAGAAATCCCTGTAACAATATTTGTCGCATTAGTTTGTAGGTCCTTAAGTATTTCTTGTGCTACGCTGTCTAAGTTAAATTCTTCCATAGTTAATCAAATAATGTTGGTGAATCATCTGTATTTTTCATTTTTTTTACTGAAGTTTTAGGCGCTATCTGCTGTTTCTTCTGGTCGCTTAAAGAATTTCTTTCCCAAAAGACACCATCAGCGTAGCCTTGTATAGTATTGTCAGAAATAGAATTAATCAATCGCTTAACTGCCCATAAGCAGTATTCTCGGTTAATCTCTACACCGCAGTACTTTCTGCCGAGTTTATTTGCCACAACAGCAGCAGTTCCACTTCCTAAGAAAGGATCAAATATTTTATCTCCAGGCTTTGAAGAAGCAAGAACCAACTTGGCATATAGTTTTTCTGGCTTTTGGGTTGGATGTTCAGTGTTCTCTGGCATTGACCAGAAAGGAATGCTGATGTCATCCCAGAAATTTGATGGATATGTGATTCGGAAATTGCCTGATTCAGTTTCTTCCCAATCTTTTGGTTTTCCATCCACCTTATAAGGTGCAATGACTTTACGCTTCATCATTACTGATTCAACGTCAAAGTAATAGTCCTTGGGATTCTTAACAGCAAACCAGATGTCTTCCATGGCATTTTTCCAGTTAGATTTTGCACCTCTTCCCTTTTCACGCTGCCATGTAATACGGTTAATAACAGTTAGTTTTTCTTCAATAACTCTCTGCATGGACGAAGTACACTTCCAATCACCACACATATATAGAGTTCCATTTGGTGCAAGTTTATCACACACTTTGTAGAACCAACTTCTTAGATATTCTTCGTATGCATCAGACTTCATCGACGAAAACTTTTTGCCATGAAAGTCCTTGTCTAGATTATATGGAGGGTCAATGATAATTAAATTGAAATATCCATCCGGGATAGAATCCAAACAATCAAAAAGATCAGCGTTGATAACGCAATCATCTGCGAATTCATTTTTGATGTCATTTGCCGACAAAATGAATCTTTCTAATTCTGGTATTTCACTTTCAGAAACAGTCAATGTTCTATTACGTTCTGCACGGATTTTTTCTGCCATAAAAATCATGAATTATTGCTTACTAATAAGTCTTTTACATCTATAGAGAGTACGTTAGCAATTTCATTCAACGTTTTTAGGTCTGGTTGAACGGTATTGCCACACCATTTGCTTACTGTACAAGCAGACCTGCCAACTTGTTCGGCTAACCATTTGCTTGTTTTATCTTGTTCTGCAAGAACGGCTTTTATTCGATTTAATTTATCCATGATAACATATAAAAATAAATTTTGGTGCAAAGATAATAAAATTCTGTGGTATTGAAAATTTTATTCCTGACTAAATTCAGGTAGATGCCATCCAGAGTATAGACGAGGGACTGCAGGGTGTTGTCGTGACGCTGTTGGGAGAGAGAACGTCCATATAATTTTATATCATGCTTATCTCAAGCCCCAACCTCAATACAGAATCAATAATACGTAGCATTTTGTATTTGTCTTTGGTCAGAGGCGGAATTGTTAACCAGCGGCTAGCATCTACTTGTATCTGTCCGTTATATTGCTTACTAAAAGTTATCAGTGGCTTTCCTTTATATTCAAAACTTTTACGCGTAATCACGTCAACTCCTATTTTCCATATTGTCTGTGTAAAGGTGTCTATTGGGTTGATTTCACCAATATATTCACCATCAGGGAATTTTATCAACAATTTGTTGTCTCTATTTCTTGACTTTTGCTTAACTTTAACATCGCTCGTAATGAAGTCGGTGCCAATTTCTATCTCCATCTTTATTCCTAATTGTTTGGCTATGGATCGCAGTTGCATATACTTTTGGTCTGTGTCGCTTTGAGTATTCACATACCATCCGTCTTTTACCGGCTTCATCCATTTTTTGTAGCGAGAATAAACCTCTGTACTGAGCAAAGGCAAGTGGCAGTTCTCCAAAATTATCTTGGCATAATCAGAGGAGTCTATTTCAGCCAATGTCTCAATATAAGTCATTGTTGCGCTCTTATGGCAAATTACCTTTCCATCAGGAAGGGTAACGCGTAACCGCTTCTTTTGAGCCCGTTGTCTTGTGTTAGGTTCTTCTGGCATACATCTTCTTTCTTTCGGCCTTTTAAAGCTTTCTTTTAAGGCTATATTACACGTATTCGCGTCAAAGGTACGAAAAAGTTTCGACTTAATCCCCACGTTACAAAAAAAAGTTTTACCTTTGCGCTTACCAAGTGCGAATACGCACATTGGAGTTAATTCTAACCATCTTTTAATCCGCCTTGCTCGTGAGAGTAGGGCGGTTTTTTTTGTTTGATTTTTGCATTTTCGCAAAAAAGAAAGAGAGAAAGGGCAAAAGAGAAGAAAGAAAAGAATAAAGAAAAGAAGTTTATAGTTAACTCTTTCCTACTAGCGTAGTAAATAGTTCCCTATAAACTGAGAAAAAGCCATCTTACAAAAATGCAAAAACAATTTTAAGCTGGCCTGGGCGTAGCGCGAGGCGCTCCGCAATTTATTTTTTGAGGCCCTGTTTGCCTGGCTTTGATTCATGAGGCAAAGTTGAATGTCAAATTTTGCGCGTCGCGTACGGCTATGATACGCGTAGGCAGGTTATTATATAACGCATATACGAAAATGCGAAAATACAAAAATGCCAAAACCGCGAAACCGATTTCTTCGATTGTTATATTTCGCTGATTTACATGGGGGTTACAAGAAGAGTGCGAACTTTCATTTTTTTTGTGTCGTACCTTTGCACCGTCAAAAGACAAAACGAGGTCAGCGGACCTCCAAAACAGCCGCAGAGCCGCCGTTGAGTTGCCGTTGAGTAGCCAAATGCGGGTGCGGATGTAAAGAGAAAGTCGATAGAGAAGAGCCCCCTCCAGCTCCCCCTTTTGGGGAGTGCTCTGAAGCCCCAGTCGCGAATGAGGATGTGTGAGGAAAAAAAATAATTATCAATTATCAATTATCAATTAACTAAAAACCTCACGATGTACAGGTAATCGTCTCAAAAACTATGGCAAATGTAAGACCTATGTGGCTCACCGGCGGTATGTCGGGACGTGCAGACCGCACCAGCAACACTTACACCAAGCAGTCGTCCATCACCGGCAAGACCATCGCCGTGACGCTGCGCAACCCCGTCGGCTACGACAAGCAGGGCGCAAAGCAGATTGCCCAGCAGAACAAGTTCCACGCTCTGGCCAAGGGTGTCTCCACCTTCTACCGCCGCATCAGCGCCGTCGGCGCCAGCGCAGAGGATCAGGCCCTCTTCAAGAGCCTCGTTTCCTTCGTTCGCGGTCAGCACCGCTACGGCACCGTTCGCGGCTACCTCCAGAGCAAGTGCGCCACCGTCAACGAGGACCTCACTCAGGTGAAGATTGTCTATCGCGACCACGAGGAGACTATCAACGTCAGCTTCCAGGCCCGCGGCGTAGTCACTCGCCCCAACGACGAGCCCGACTTCAGCGGCGACGGCGGAAACGGCGGTGACAACGGCGGCTCTCAGTCTCCCGCCACGCCCACCACGGGTGACTTCACCATCAAGGCTACTGTGGGCGTTGACGGCGGCGGCAGCATCACCATCAAGAAGAACGGTCAGCTCATTTCCGGTAACACCGTGAAGGCTTCTGCCAACGACACGGTTGTCATCCAGGCCGTTCCCGAGAGCGACAACTGGCAGTTCATGAGCTGGAGCGACGGCAACAGCCAGAACCCCCGCACCATTCAGCCCAGCGCTGACATGAACCTCGAGGCTAACTTCATGGATCTCTCGAGGATTTGACCTGAGCCATGAAGCGTCGTTTGGCCTTCCTGTCATGGGGCGCGGCAGTCCTTTTCGGGGCTGCCGCCCTCTTCCTTCCTCCTCAGGGAGAGATTGACCACACCGTGCTGCTCCTCTGCGCGCAGTTCCTGCTCTTCGCCGCTACGCTCCTTGGCGTGGATGGCTACTACGACAAAATGAAAGACCTAATTAAGAAATAGACCCTGAAAGGGTCAAATAACTTAGGATAGGGACTTGCCCCTATCAATAGGAGACCCACACCATCCATAATTATTAGCCCCTTACAGGGGCGTTGGGGAATAGAGGTGGTCCATCCCCCCAGGGGCAAGCCCCTGGTCTAGTTTATACGACCCTTTCAGGGTCCTTGAATTAACTTTTACCATTATGAAACTGACTGAACACTTTACTTTGGAAGAAATGCTTCACAGCGACACCGCTGAGAAGAAGAAAATAGAGAACCGCATCAATGCTGCGGAAGTCGATAACCTGGTACGTTTGTGCCAAAAGGTCTTGGAGCCTTTACGCGCGCACTTTGGCGTACCTATTAAAATCAACAGCGCGTTCCGCTGCAAGGCACTCAATGCTGCCGTTGGCGGAGCGGTCAACAGCTACCACACCAAGGGTCGAGCTGTTGACATACCGATGCACCCCGGCTGGCTGGCGTACATCAGAGACCACCTGCCGCATACAGAGTTGATCAATGAAGGAACTTGGATTCATGTGGCCTTGTAACCATTGACCATTGACCATTGGCCGTCGGATTGCTCCGGCGGCTTTTTGCATTTTTGCATTTTTGTATTTTGACAAAAGACACCATGAAGAAGGAGAGGGCAATAGAAAGACTGATGGCAAATAAATGGAATAAGACCGAAATTTGAAAAAAACCTATGCGAAAAATTGACAATTATTTGAAGGGTGCCGAAAATACAAATGATATATTGAGCATAAATGGGCATTAGCCGTATGCTCAGGCGACAAAATTCAATATTTCACTGATATATTTTCGCGAGGCTAACGTCTTATGTTTCAATATGATTTTGATGCCGAATTTCGGCCTTTTGCCGAAAATGCGATTGGACGTAGAGGCTCAATATATCAGTGATGTACTAAAAAAATGATATATTGAAAGTATTGCTTTTTATGACAAATGGCCAATGGGACTAAACACAAATTTGCACAAACTTAGTGCGATTTTTATTGTTCTTTTGTGTTTGTTTCATCTATTTTTTGTATCTTTGGCGAAGAAAATCAATATATAGACCTTATATCGTTACCTGAAGTACATCCGACACCATGACTTCAAAACACATCATTTATGCCGAAACGGTCATAGGAGAAGGCGCCTGCGAGGTGGTCTATGGCGACGGATCGCGTGACACAGATCTGCGCGGAATAGGCGAGCTGTTCCGCGATCTTATGTTGGACGACAGCCCCTATCTGATGGTCGGACGCTCGGCACTGGTCTGCAGCAACAACATCATCAAGGTGGCGCCGGCAAAAGGTATCCTCGTGGTGGCGCCGGACGATCTGGGCAAACCGCATCTGGAGCTGACTTACTTCTCGGCCGACGTGCTGAGAAAATTGCGCACGGAACTCTTTCACCAGGAGTACGCGTATACCTTATTTAATAATATGCCAAGATGATGACACGCAACATACACCTCGGGAACACCGAAGAGCAATACCGATTCTGTTCGGAGGAGATTCTGTATATCGCCACCGGCGAGAAGGAGGGCTACATCACAGCGGTGCTGCTCAACAACAATCAATACACAATCCCCAGCACCCTGACGAGGGCAAGCAAGTGCATCTACGACCTGAATAGCGGCGGCGAGCTGCTACTGGCGGGGAAACGGTATATCATCAACATGAAATATCTGAGGTCGGTGACTGGCCAGTCCGTTCGTCTGATGGCTCCAGCCGGAGTTGGGTGCAGCGAGGCCACCCTGCACCTCTCGTCGAGGGCTTGCGCCACGCTGGCGAACCTTAACTCTCGTCATTCCCAGATGCCCGGCGGCTTAGGCTTCCTTGCGGGCTATATGACCGACTCGGGAGATTATCATCGGCGCGATGTTCCGGAAAGTTCCTTTGACATTGACGACGACGACATCATGTTTTTGGGAGGCTGAAAAAGGGGGAAAAATCATTTTACCGGCTCACAGTGCCTTTTCATCCCCGTAGTGGACGTTTTGCTTGCTACTTATAGAAACATGTCGTACCTTTGCAGCGAAATTAAAACGAAACCGCTATGGGAGACATTCTTAAATTCGTTGCATTCGCATTCTTAATCGTCCTGCTGTTGACGTTCACGTTGCCGTTGCTGTCGCTGGTGATCAATATGTCCGGATGGTTCTTCGGAGACTTCTTCGAAGGCCTCTTCTCCGGAATAGCAGTGTCGGACATTCTGTGGATAGTGGTTATCGGCGGCATCGTAATCATTGGCCTCGAAATACTGTCTAATGTGTAACACAATAACCTGATACGACCATGGGATTTTTTAGAGACGCAGCATTTGCAGCAGCAGGATACGGACTCCACGAGTTGATGGACGGCGACGGGAAGCAGAACGGACTCCCGAACAAAACGCTGGAAGACATCATCGATGACTATGCTCACGCTCACGACATCTGGGGCAGGGACGAGCGTTTCTACCGCCATCTGAAGAGCATCATCAAAAAGTATCACGACCCTTACGCATCAGAAGACGATGAAGTGGAACTGTATTGATAATCAGCCGATAGAAGGCACCTATAGGCATCACACCTACGACAAGGACGCCATGCGCAAGTACGTCGAAGAGCATTTTCCCTTTGATGAGGTTCGCGAGGCCTTCGAAGCTGCCGACTGGGATCTGGAGGCGCTCTATCTCAACAGAGAGAGTCGTCTGTTCCAGGCTGACTCCAGCGCCTTCTGCATCGCCATCCTGCTGGACTGGAAGGACTGCCTGAAAAACTACTGGTTCGACCTGGCCAATGGACATCTGGATTTCATCCGTGAGGGCGACGAGTGCGTGTGGAAGGGCGTTTGGACACAGCAAGCATTCAGACCGAGCGACATCTATCGCAGGCTCTTCTTCTGCGAAACGGAAGAGGATTTTTGGGACATATTCAACGACCTCAATTCCACCGAGAAGCTGGAAGACCTCTACAATGGCAACAGCCCGATAGACATGTTCCCGGTCTATGCGGAGGAGCCCGCCAAAGTGGCGGAGATGGGTGAGTATCTCGCAAACAAGACAAGAAATAATACAAAATAATTTTTACTATGGAAGCAACATTTATTATTATCGTTTTAGTCTGTGCAGCAGCTGCTGCAATCGTAGGTCTGCTGGCTACAATGCAGCAGAGAAACCGGCTGAAGACAGAGCTGGCAGTGGTAAACATGCAGCTTGAGAGCGAGAAAGCCCAGCGCGAAAAGGAGAAGGCGGAAAGCCTGTCGCAGATTGAGGCTGTCAAGGAAGAAAGCGAGAGGCGCAGCAAAGAGGCGCTGGCAGAGAAAGACAAGTATTTCGAGCAAGCCTTCCGGACGCAGCAGGAGAAGTTTGACGAAACGGTGACCAAGATGACGGCGCAGGTGAAAACCGCCACCGAGGAAATGCTGAAAGAGCGTCAGGAGGAGTTTGCCAAGTCGAGCAACAACAATCTCGGACAGCTGATGAACCCGCTGAAGGAAACCATGGAGAAGATGAGCAAGGCTATCAGCGAGAACACCCTGAAGCAGACCTCCATAAGCAGCGAGATGAAGGCCAACATGGAGAATATGATTCGGCAGAACGAGGCGTCGAGAAAGAGCGCCGAAGAGCTGATTCTCGCTTTCCGCCACAAGCCGAAAGTGCAAGGCGACTGGGGCGAAGCTGTTCTCGAAGAGTTGCTGACAAGCCAGGGGCTCAAGAAGGGTGTACACTTCTTTACGCAAACCACCATGCGTGACGCAAACGGAAAGACGCAGAAGAACGAGGACGACAAGATGATGCGCCCGGACGTCCTCCTGTGCCTCGACCAGAAGCGCGTAGTGGTCGTTGACTCGAAAGTGTCGCTCACGGCCTTTATGAACTATGTGAACGCGGACAACGAGGAGGATCGGGCCAAATACCTGAAGGAGCATATCGCAAGTATCAGAAAACACGTGAAGGAGCTGGCGGCGAAGGAGTACCAGAATTTCGTCAAGCCTCCGAAGGTGCAGATGAACTACGTGATCATGTTTGTGCCTCATTCGGAAGCATTGTGGACCGCTTTGAGGGAAGACACCGGACTGTGGCGTGAGGCAATGAACCAGAACGTGTATATCGCCGACGAGCAGACGCTCTACGCCGCATTGAGCATCATCAACATGACGTGGACGCAGATTCTGCAAGAGGAAAAGCAGCAGGAGTTGTACCAGTGCGCGCAGGAGATGCTGGACAGAGTAGGTCTGTTTGCCAAGAGCTATCAGGAAATCGGCAAGTCGTTGGAAAGTGTCCAGAAGGCTTACCAGTCGGGGTGGACCAAATTGCGGGAAGACGGAAGGAGCATCGGCACATCGTGCAGAAAGATGCTGAAGCTGGGCGTTCAACAGGGCAAAAATCCGTTGCCCGCGGGTATGATCGACGTGGATGACATCCAGGCGCTGGAGGACAACACCGTCCTCTCTGACAACGATGTCGTTGCCGAGGCTGCCGGGACGGATAATGCAGAGTGAATAATCCGAAGAAAATAGAGATATCAGTCAACATAACACATAACAGCTATGGGTATTGAAAGAAAGAACGGCCCCGGACCGGCTAACCGGAGATTTGAAGACCCCGTTACGGGCAAAAAAGGGGTGATGACTCCTGCAGGAAAAATTCTGGTTCCTGCTGAATATGACGAGTTTGTCTTCACTGGCAACATCAACCGTCGCTTGACCAATTTGCCCGCCATCAAGGACGGGAAATACGGTCTGGTGGCAGCGGACGGAACCGGAAAGCCTGTCTGCGAATTTCGCTTCGACTGGATCGACTGGACGCCGTTCGGCATCTTGGTGGCCAAGTGGGACGGCGTGAAGGATAAGTTCGGCCTCATTGACTATAACGGCAAGGTGATGATTCCCAACGTGCTTACGAGAATCTATCGTCCGTGGAACGACTTCGTCAAACTTGAAGCAAACGGCAAGTATGGAGCTCTGGACATCTACACGTACCACTGCATAGTGCCCGAATATGATTTAATCGTTTTTGACAAAAACGATGAATTGCGCTTCAGAAAAGACGGCGTTTGGGGATATGTTATCGAAGAAACCGGAGAGTTTATCCCCAAAGAACTGCGCAACGACGAAAAGTATTACGACGCCTACGTCTTTACTGCCGCCAACCATCTTTGACAGAAACAAAACTAATGGCATACAAAGGTACATTTGCAGAGAGCATTAAAATGATGCCTGATGCCCTAACATGGGCAGAAGGTCAGAATATAACGGAGCTGCGCGACTTCTTCACTGAGGACGCGCGGATTCCCTTATATTGTCTTGCCAGTGGCGGTTCGTTCAGCGCCGTTGATTATGCAGCATTGCTCTATGAAGGGCGCTTCGGCGTAGCGAAATCACTCACGCCTTTATCTTTGTCTGCTATCTCTGATGAAGCATTAAAGGCATCCAAGATATTCTTCACAACAAGCAATGGCTCCGGCTTTGATGAAAAATACGTCGCAAAAAGATCCGCGAAAGTAAATCCGGAGAACACCTGCGCCATCGTCAGAAGCGTCGATGACAATAACGACGTGGTGAAGAAGCTCAGGAAAGCAGGCTCGCGATGGTTCGTCTACGACTGGATGACGCAACCCAAATCGTTTATCGCCACGATTGACACCGTATGCAAGTTCGGCTTATTCTATAGAGCGTTCACAGGCGAAAAGAACATTCCTCTGAAGGTCAACCTGGATTCAAAAGCTTGTTACTCATACGGACCGAGAGTTAATGGGGAGATTCCCAGGCTGCAAGACGTCACGAATTACATCGTCCTTTACAACGGCTGGAGTCGTCCCGTTGCCGTTGACTTCGAGTCTAAAATGGTTGAAAGCGGCATTGCCTCTGTTCAGCTCTGTGACTATCGCAATTGGTGCCACGGGAGATTCATCTTCCTATCAAAGTATCTGGAGAACACGGCGCTTGTACTTTTCCTTACACCGAGAGAGAAACAGTTTGTCAATGACCTGATAGACGGCAAGACGTGGAGAGGGGAGAAGCAGGATATCTTTCCTGCTAACGTACCTATCATTAAAGTAGAATCCGAGTTTGACTCTCCTCTGGCAAGTATTGATCTACTAATTAAGATGTACGTTCTCTTCAATGATATCGCAAAAGCCGTCAATGAAGAGCCTTGTGCGCCTAAGAATCCCTGCGGCATAGATAAAAGATTCCCGAAGAACACGCCGTTCAAGGGATTGTAGGGTATGAATTAACTCCAATGTGCTTTTAGCACACCTTGCAGGAAGAAGATGAAGCGGCTGATGACAACAATGAATAGAGATTTGACCTTTATTCAAACGCGACGTCAAAGATCAGGAACTTACCCACGTTGATGCCGGCTTCGCCAAAGAGGGCTACGTTCTTCAGCTCGTAGCCTCTGTCTCGATACTCGTCGACAACGGCATCTTGCTCCGCATCGTTCATCAGCGTGACCACGATGATAGTCTCGCTCTTCTTGCGGCATTCTTGCTCCGTCATTCGCCGCATGTCTTCGATAACCTTCTTTTTCATAGCTTGTTGTTTTCTTTTCGTTTCTCGCTGCAAAATTACAAAAAAGTTCTCTAATGTTAGCCTGTTTTTTCGGAAATGGTATGAACGTGGCGTTGTGTGTTATGAAATGCAGATGGGCGTATTTTTCATTTCGTACCACGTAGAGCTTGTTTCGTAACATTTTTATAAAAATAGAAGCGTAATTTAAAAATAATTTTTTATCTTTGCACCGAAAGAGGCATCCGAAACGCTTGAAAGGGAATATGAATATAATTAAATAAATTAATACTATGGAAGATTTTAAAACTTTTTTGATGCAATCTGTGAGATCATTAGATTGGGAAGATTCTGAATGCTGTAAGGCGACGGCCAAGTGTATTATGGATTTTTTTTCAGAGACGGTCAGCCATTCGTCACATGAGATAATAGAGGTAATATATGATAATTTGTATGTTGGCTTTGATGCTTTGATAGATTCATTAAAAGATAATGGAATTAATAGTATTAACTTGTGGAATGCATTACGAGTTGATTCCAATATAAGATTTAAGGAAAAACCATTGATTAATTTCTTTGTAAATCTTACGATTGTAGCTCAAGAAGCAAGATGTTTTAACAATGTTGCTTATAAGAAATATAAAGAAACGAATGTTATTGACCAACAAACGCTATACTTTGCGGTTGAACGTCTGGTAAAATTGCGAAATTTTACTTTTGGAATTGATGCAGACAGGTTAAGTATTGATGTACGGATTAATGACGATGGTGAGAGAGCTGGACGTCTTATGTTTTGTAACAGTTTCAGACAACTAGATTTTGAAATGTACAATTTTGAAGAATTTCACAAGATTTTTGTTAGCTTCTATGAGAGTTTTACCAAGTCGCGTGTTGTCGCCAAATGGTATGGAGAGAATCTTATAACAATTGCAGAACAATTATCGAAACAGTTAGATTTGAATTCTAAATATATAAAACAGTATTCTGATTATTGTGAAATAATAAAAAATAATATGAAGAGAACTTAAGCGCTTTGAAGGATATTGAAGTGAAGTTTTCAAAGAAATAGGAGACAAATAGTACATTGTTGTAATAGTCCCATCTGCAAAACAATGATGTGAAAGCATCACCCCAAATTTCCATATAAGCAAGGCCCGATAGCCTTGCTTTTTTGTTTCATTCCTCAAAACGCCAAGTTCATGTCATTTGTCGGTCTTGTAAGATGCATAATTAAAAATAAGTTTTTATCTTTGCAACGAAAAACCATTCGAAACGATTGAAAAGAAGTAAGGAAAAATTAAAAATACTCAGTATGCAGCAGGTTACCTCTTTAATAATAAAAGACAACAGAAAAGATATCATCTTAACGGAAGATGATATTTGCAATCGTCTAATGTATGTGAAGGCTGAAGGCAGATACATTAATATCGTTTTGACATACACCAAATACTCTGATGTTAACTTGAGTCTAACTAAATTCATGGGTAGGGTAGAACAATTGAACGTTCCCCATCATATTGACAAAGTAGATCGAGCTACCGTTATCAATTTGTCCCGTGTTACCTCCATCGCAAAAGGTGAGATTACCATTCTCGGGCAGAATAAATACGAAAAAATCAAGATTGCAAAATGCGCATTAGAGGAACTTAAAGAAAAGGTATTTAAGGTAAAAAATTCCTGCAATCACGACTTCACCGTCTTCGGTCCAAAGAAAAGGTGTACAATGCCTGTGGCAACAGGCACACATAATACATACGAATATGTAGATTTAGGCCTTCCCAGCGGAACTCTTTGGGCTGCAAAGGATATGAGAAAACGTGAGCCGTTCGATATAAGGCAACATGGGCCTGGCGATTTAATTTCATATGTACCCATGTTCAGAGCACCTTATATTACGCGTGCTTGCATTAAAGGTATTTTCAATCGAGAGGGAGACAATGCCAATGGGTATTGGGGTGGAGAGTGGAGAGTTCCGAATGCAGAAGAATGGAAAGAGCTGTTTTGCAAATGCACCTCGAAGTGGTATAAGGACGAAAAAGGCGAACCTATCTGTATCCTCACCGGACCAAGCGGAAACAGCATTGCTTTTTATTCGTTAGTTTCGGATCGTGGCAGGTGTTCCTATTGGACGTCTGAGGTGTGCTCGACCAATACAGATCGCCCACTCTTCCTCTCAGTAGAACTTAATGAGCCGTATGGTGACGAGAAGTGGCTTCACTTTGTTTGTGATATCGAGCGAGGTGCAGAGAGCAACATTCATGCCGTCATCTCTGCAGATGACTTGAAAAAGTCGACACTTAACGAGCAGGAGGCCGATGGGAGAGGTAACTTTTTCAAGCGTAGATTGCGAAAGTTAAAATTGTCCGCCCCAGATTCCATATAAGCAAGGTTAAAAGCCTTGCTATTTTGATTCATTACAAGAAAGAGACATTCTGTGACATTTCTTAAATTATGATGCCATACTTTCACAAATAGTCCGTATCTTTGCACCACAAATAAATTAAAAAACTGCAGATATGACATAAAACGTAATCTCTTGAGGTGATGGTGTAAGACAATGTACTTGTGCGAGTGTTAAATATCGCATATTGTATGTTAACATAATGTATATTTCACGCACGAGGGAACCATTGTCTGTGAATATGTTAAATTAACCAAACAGCCATAACTATGTCCACACGTAAACACCCAAGAGATTCGTTCCGCAAGCAGAAAAATCAGAACACTGCGGAACTCCAAAACAACATCGCAAGCAGCAGCCAGGAGCTTACGATGATGTCAGCCGTCAGTGGCATCGTAGACCTGGCCGAGAACTCCCAGTTGAGCAAGGCGTTCTTTGGTCTCGCCGACGAGTTCATCAACCACCTCTCCGAGCGTCAGGGCATCACGAGGATTCAGTCCGTGATGCTGTCGCTGTTTATCGAGATGGGCGCTTTCGGCAAACACAACGATTTTGACGACGTTACCAACTACCTCGACTGCAATAATGTGCAGGTGTTGCAATACACAAACGAGGTGAATGATCTGGTACGCCGTGGCATGCTCCGCAAAACGAAAGGGATGAACGGCGACTACAACTACACTGTGGCCCCGGCTCTTCTGGACAGCTTCACCAACAACCAGCCGTATCAGCGCAAGTCGTATGCTGGCGCCGATGGAATCCGGTTCTTCCAACATTTCTATGACATCGCTCATCTCCGTTTCGATGACGAGCTTTCAACGGAGCTGATGATGGAGGAGATTGCCCGCCTGATGAACGAGAATCCGGATCTGCCGTTTGTCAAGTCGCTGTGTAGCATTCCCTTGTCGGAGATTGACCTTGTGACCATCACGCACATGTGCCGTCATTTGGTCCTTCGCGGGGTGGCAAGTCTGCCCCTGAGGAACATATCGTTTCTTTACGATGACGCACACATGAAGTGCACTTTCGAGCGGGAAATGGACGAAGGCACCCATATCCTGATCCGTGACGGATGGGTGGAGAACGCCTTCGACGACGGCTTTAAGGACAAGGGGGAGTTCCAGCTGACGGCCAAGGCGCGCGACCTCCTGCTGCAGGGCTACGACATCAGAAAGACCGACAACAAGGGATGCGATGTGATGCAGAGCGACAGCATCGTCGCCAAGCAACTCTTCTTTGCCAACGATGTGCAGCGCCAGATCGAGGGCCTCTCGGAACTGCTCGACGATGAGCACTATACCGACATCTGCCGCCGCCTGAAGGAGCGCGGATTGCGTCAGGGCTTCGCCTGCCTCTTCTACGGCGCTCCCGGTACGGGCAAGACGGAGAGTGTGCTGCAGCTCGCCAAGGCCACCGGTCGCGACATCATGCAGGTGAACATTGCCGATGTGAAGAGCATGTGGGTGGGCGAGAGCGAGAAAAACATCAAAGGCATCTTCGACCGCTATCGTGCGGTGGCCCGCCAGTCCAAGCGTACCCCCATTCTGCTCTTCAACGAGGCCGACGCCGTCATTGGCAAGCGCAGCGAGAGAGTGGAGCGCTCCGTGGACAAGATGGAGAACTCTATTCAGAACATCATCCTGCAGGAGATGGAGACCCTGGAGGGCATCATGATTGCCACTACCAATCTGGTCCAGAATATGGACTCCGCCTTCGAGCGCCGTTTCCTCTACAAGGTGAAGTTCCGCAAACCGGAACTGGCTCAACGCGTCAAGATATGGCAGTCGATGATGCCCCGCCTCTCTTGCGATGCTGCGGGCAAGCTGGCTTCGTCCTTCGATTTCAGTGGCGGTCAGATAGAGAACATCACCCGCAAGTGTGACATCGACGGCATCCTCTACGGCGACGACTACGTCACCGAAGACCGCATCGAGCAATACTGCCGTGAGGAGAAGATTGTCCGTAAGGGCCGGGGACACATGGGGTTCGTGTGAACGATAAATATAGTAATAATACAATAAATATTATTAGGAGGAACACTTATGCTAGTATTCATTATAGGTTATGTGGGCGTTTTGTTCGTGCTCGGAGTAATCTACTTGGTGCTGTCCATCATCTGGGGCATCATCTGTGAGATATTTTTCTAAGCGATTAAGCTATTAAACAAAAAGGTCCGTCGGAGCAACCCGAGGGGCCTTTTTTCGTTTTCGTATTTTCGCATTTTTGCATCATTGTTTTTAGACAAATGACCTTCAATCTCCAAAAAAATCCGTATCTTTGTACCAGAAAAATCTAAATACCATGAACGCAAAATCTATCTTTCTCGGTTTTCTGGCCGGCGTCGTGCTGACAGTCGCCGGATTGTTCGCGATACGACAAACGGCGGCAATAGACGAGACGAGCCCGAACGGTGCAGACCCTATTCAATACCTCAGTCAGCCGGAGAGCTACGAGGGTAAGGAAGAAACATCCGTCAAAGTGTTTCTGCTGCTCGACAACGCCGCATTGGCCAACGAAATATCAAACAAAGAAAGCGGATGGTATGACGGCAACACCGTCATGATAATCGGCAAGAAATTCTACTGCGACCAGATCATCACCATAAAAAAACCGAGAATAGTCGGCACATGCAGCCATCACACGCAGTCCGATACGCCAATGACAATCCCCGTGATTGAAAGCGGGAAATGATGGATGATGTATGATGGCTGATGTATGATGGCTGATGTATGATGGTAACCGATACACGATAACCGCTAACCGATAAACGAAATTCTAAAAATAACGTTACCATGAGCGATGAGCTGCATTTTCTGCCACAACACGGACACTACCGCCATCTTCAGGTGTATCGCGTGGCTGAATCGCTCTACGATCTGACCTTCACCTTCTGCCAGCGTTTCCTGCCGCCTTACGGCGATCGCACTGTAGACCAAATGGTGCAGGCCGCGCGTAGCGGTAAGCAGAACATCGCAGAAGGCAATCAGGCGGCTGCCACCTCGTCGGAGACAGAAATCAAGCTGACGAATGTGGCCAAAGCCAGCCTTGAGGAGCTGCTGACGGACTTTGAGGACTATCTCCGCACACGCTCGCTGCAGCAATGGGGCGTGCATCATCCGCGTCTGGCGGCCATGAGACGATGGACGCGCAGCGAAGATTTTTTCAAGCAATATGCCGACGCTGCCGCCAACATGAACGACGAGGAAATGGCCAACCTGGGCATCACGCTCTGTCATCAGACCATATTCATGCTTGGTCGCCTGATAGAGACCCAGCAGGAGCGTTTCGTGAAGGAGGGCGGCATCAAAGAGCGTATGCACGCCGCGCGCACCGGCTATCGCCTGGCGCAGGACGAGCAATTCGCCGCCCTGAAGAGAGAGAATGCAAACCTCCGCCAGCGTGTCAGGGAACTGGAGGAGATGGTCAGGAGGCTGTCGGAGGAGTTATCGGAGAAATGAGCTGGACTGTGTTGATTCTTGCGGGGCTGTGCGAAGTGGCTTTCACCTATTGTCTGGGGAGAGCCAAAGAGGCCTCGGCGACGGAGTGGGGGATGTGGATCGGAGGCTTCGCCGCCTTCTACGTGCTGAGCGCCGTGCTGCTGGCACGCGCCACACAGACGCTGCCTCTGGGCACTGCATACCCCGTGTGGACGGGCATCGGCGCCATCGGCGCCGTGTTGGTAGGCATATTCATCTTCGAAGAGCCCGCCACATTCTGGCGACTCTTCTTCCTGACCACGCTCATCGGCTCCATCATTGGACTGAAGTCGCTGGCCTGAGAGCGCAGCGACTAATGGTCAATGTTCGTGAAGCTTCGCTCCACAGACATCCTACTCGGTTCGGCAATGATCAAGCGAGCTCGTCATTGCGCTCACCTCGGGCGGATGTTCAAGATCCAGGATTCAGTGCTTCCTGAACGCGCTGCGGAAGCCGCGCACCAGCTTCAGGCCGAACATCACGCCCTCGAAGATCATCGTGCCCTTGGACACCAGCTGCGAGAACTGCTCGATGCGGTTCTTGGCCTTCGGCAGGGGAGCGATGGCGGCAGAGAAGCTCTCGTTGAGCTGCTGCTGACTCTTGGCGGCCTCCTCGTGCACCTGAGCCTTGTCCAGGCCGGCAACGCCGAAGACGTCGTCGGTGATGGCGCTCATGGGCTGCTTGATCCAGGCGCCGCGCTTGGCCCACACCACGATGAACAGCAGCAACAGCACCGCAAAGAGGATGAGGAAGCCCAGTGAGGGGCTGCCCGTGAGCTCGCCCAGACAATGGGCTACGGCAAAGGCCAGAAGAAGCAGCACCATGCTGCCCAGCATGATGAGCACGAAAGCCACGATGACGGCGGAGAGGAGCCTCGAGAGCCCCTCTGCCGTCGTCACGGCAATGCTGCGCTTCTGCAACTCAAAATACTCCTTGAGCTGCACGAAAAAACTTTGCTGTTCGTCCACCTTATTCGGCTTCAGGTTCCAACTCCTCGGCGATGTCCTTCACCAATTCGTCCATCTCCTTGCGACCCAGACGGATGCCGCGCTTCTTGAGAGCCTCGGCGATCTTCTCGCGGGTCTCGGAGCCCTTCTCAGGCGCCATCAGAATGCCACAGGCAGCACCAACGGCTGCACCGGTGATAAATGCGAAAAGGAAATTCAGTGCTTTCATCGTTCTTTAATATTAAAGGTTAATACAAGGTTGGTTTCAAAGCTTAAAATTCACTTAATTCTCGTGCAAATATATAGTTTTTTTCTTAATGTATCCTAATATCGGGTAAAAAAATGCACAAGAATGCGCTTTTTTTTGTACCTTTGCGGGTGAAATCGCGAAAAAAACGTAAAAATAACCCTCAATAAACGCAAAAAAGCAATGAACAAGAAAGTGATGATGGGCGCAGCCCTCGCAACCGTGTTTGCCATGACCAGCTGTAAGAGCAGCGAGAGTGCTTACAAGAAGGCCTACGAGAAGGCTAAAGCCCAGCAGACCGAGCAGCCCGCAGCTACTGAGGTGACGCCCGTGCAGACCACCCAGAACGTGAGCGTGACGCCCGTGGACAACACCGACTACAGCAACGTGGCCGTGCGCACGGAGAATGTCACCGTAGTGACCGGCAACCCCCTGAAGAGCTACAGCGTGGTGGTTGGTGCCTACAGCATCAAGGCCAACGCCGACCGCACCTGCGACTTCATCGCCTCCAAGGGCTACCAGCCCCAGATCGTGATGAACCAGGAGAGAGGTCTCTACAGAGTGGTGGCTTTCACCAGCGACAGCAAGGCTGAGGCCGCACGCACCCGCGACGTGGTGAAGAATCTGCGCAGCGACTTCGCTGAGGCCTGGCTGCTCTACCAGAAGTAATTGGGACGCATACTGGCCATCGACTACGGCAAGAAGCGCACCGGACTGGCCGTCAGCGACCCGCTGAAAATCATCGCCGGAGCGCTTGACACCGTAGACACCGCCCGACTGATGGACTGGCTCAAAGACTACCTCAGGCGGGAAGACGTGGAGCAGTTCGTGGTGGGGCTGCCGAAACAAACCAACGGTCTGGACAGCGAGAATCTTCCTCGCGTCCGGACCTTTGTCAGTCAGTTGGAGCAGACCTTCCCCGGGGTGCCCGTCGTCTGGTGGGACGAGCGCTACACCTCGGTGATGGCGCATCAGGCGATGATCGAGAGCGGCATCTCGCGCAAAGCCCGACGGGACAAAGCGCTGGTCGACCGCATCGCCGCCACCATCATCTTACAAAGTTATATGGAAAGCAAGGGATGATACTTCCAATCTACACTTACGGACAAGGCGTGCTGCGCCGTGAATGCGAGGAAATAGAGCCCGGACACCCCGGGCTCGAACAGCTTATCGCCGATATGTGGGAGACGCTGGCCAAGAGCGAAGGCATCGGGCTGGCAGCGCCCCAGGTGGGGCAGGCGCTGCGTCTGGCCGTCATCGACCTCAGACCTCTGGCCGACGACTTCCCCGAATACACCGACTTCAGGCAGGTCTACATCAACCCCTACATCGAGGAGTATGACGAGACGGAGAAAGACACCTCGGACGAGGGCTGTCTCTCGCTGCCCGGACTCCACGAGAAGGTGACGCGCCCCACACGCATCCGCGTGAGCTGGCAGGACGAGAGCTTCGCGGAGCACGAGGAGTGGGTGACGGGCTATCTGGCCCGCGTGATGCAGCACGAGTTCGACCATCTGGACGGCGTGCTCTACACCGACCGCGTGAAAGGTCTGCGCCGCCAGCTGCTCATGCCCAAGCTGCAGGGTCTGCAGAAGGGCAAATTCTCGTGCAGCTACAAAGTCAAAGCTCCCCACAAGTGAAGCGCCTCGGGCTCATAGTGCTGCTGATTGTGACTATGGCCTCCGCCCTGAGGGCACAAATCAACACGGACCGCGTCATACAGATGGGGCGGACCGCCATCTACTATGAGGACTACGTGCTGGCCATACAGCGCTTCAACCTGGTCATCGGGATGAAGAACTGGCTGCCCGAGCCCTACTTCTATCGCGGGCTGGCGAAATTCTATCTGGAGGACTACAAAGGCGCCGAGATGGACTGCTCGCAGGCCATCGAGCGCAACGCCTACAAATTCGACTACTACTATCTGCGCGCCCTCTGCCGCTGCAACCAGGACCGCTTCGACGAGGCCATCACGGACTACCGCTCGGCCATCCGCCAGAACCGCGTGGACCGCAACTGCTGGTACAACCTGGCCGCCTCGCTGCTCAACACCAAGCGCTACGACGAGGCCGACGCCACGCTCGATACGATGCTGACGCTCTGGCCCCGCGACCCGCAGCAGATGTCGATGAAGGCCCAGGTGAGTCTGTGCAAGGAGGACACCGTGAAGGCCGAAGAGTGGACCGACAAGGCGCTGGAGCAGGACGAATACAACGGTGTGGCCCTCAGCCTGAAAGCCTCCATACTGCTCCACCGCGACTCCAGCGCTCAGGCCGAGCAGGTGTTCACCAAAGCGCTGGTGCAGCGCCCCCGCGAGAGCAACCTCTACAGCGGACGCGCCATCGCCCGCTACAACCAGAACAATCTGCGCGGCGCCATGGCCGACTACGATCAGGCCATCGAGCTGGACTCGCTGAGCTACGCCTCGCACTACAACCGAGGTCTGCTGCGCGCCCAGGTGGGTGAGGACAACAAGGCGGTGGAGGACTTCAACTTCGTCTTGCGCCTCGACCCGACCGACATCATCGCCCTCTACAACCGCTCGCTGCTGCTGGACAACGTGGGCGACTATCAGGGCGCCATACGCGACCTCTCGGCCGTCATCAGGGAATATCCCCAGTTCTGGGCCGGATACATGCAGCGCGCCGCCATCAAGCGCAAGATCGGCGACATCGCCGGCGCCGAACGCGACGAATTCAAAGTGCTGAAAGCCCGCATGGATGCCTCGCAGGGCAAGCTCAAGCGCGACACCACACGCCACACGGTCAGGAAAGACCAGCGCCAGCTGGAGGATCACGCCCGTCTGATCTCGGAGGAGGAAGCCCCGCAATACGCCGACCTGGCGCGCGGCAAGGTGCAGAACCGGCACACGGAGCTCACGCTGGTGAAGCGCCCCCGGACCGACACGCCGACGGAGGCCGACATGCTCTTCGATCAGGGCGAGCACTACTACATCCTGGGCGACTACGTCACCGCCATCGACTCCTACACCGAAGCCCTCAAGATGGACGACCGCCATCGCGAGTCGTACTACAACAGGGGTGTTATCTACCTGCTGCAGGACCGCATAGAGGAGGGGTTGGCCGATCTCTCGAAGGCCGGAGAGCTGGGGCTCTATCAGGCCTACAACCTCATCAAACGTTATTCGCAAAAGAAAAATTGAAAAGAGCCGCGCGGATGATGTGATGAAACTCCGACTAGATAGGATTTGAGGGTTTGCCTTCTTTGTAATCCGCTGCGCTCCGGTGAGTGGCGGCACGCCATCGAAAAGCAAAACTGGTCTCGTTTCAGTAAATTAATTGATGAGAATCCCGATCAAACCCGCGCGGCTCATGTGCAAAGGTAGGGAAAAAGAAGAGTCAAAGCAAAGGAAAAAGGGTATTTTTTGCTTTGCGGTGAGATTTTTTTCAAAATAAGGGCGTTTTTCAATTTTTTTTTATAACTTTGTACTCAAATGGTGTCTTAATCACACAGCATGAAACTTGTTTTTTCACTAGAATACCGCACTGATTGGGGTCAGGATCTTCGTGCGGAGGTGACGCTCAAGCGCAAACGGGGCGCCGACGTGCGTCGCGTATACCCCCTGCACACCGACGACGGACTCAACTGGACGGGCGAAGCACTCGTCACCGAAAAGGATATCGAGCGCTTCACCTACCGATACGCCGTCTATGAGGGCGAGCTGGTCTTCAGGCAGGAGTGGGACGGCGTGCCGCGCGACTTCCCGGCAGCCGACCGCAACTTCGTTCTGAGCGACTACTGGAAGGACATCCCGTCTCTGCAGCACCTCTACTCGTCGGCCTACCTCAATTGTATCACACACACGCAGGCGCAGAAAGCCGAGCTCGTGTACTTCCCCCGCACGATTGTCTTCCGCGTGCAGGCGCCGCAGCTCAAGGAGCACCAGAGCCTGGGGCTGCTGGGCAGTCTGCCCTCACTGGGCGCCTGGATGCCCGAAAGGCCTCTGGCCATGAGCCGGGCGGGTGCGCACGAATGGATCATCAGCCTCAATGCCGAATATCTGGCCTCGCACTTCGAATACAAATACGTCATCGTGGACGAGAAGAGCGGCGAGGTGATCTCGTGGGAAGAAGGCGAAAACAGAAGTTACGACATCCGTGAAAAGACAGGCGACATCCTCGTGGTGTGGGACCGCCGCATACGCGTCCGCGAGGAGCACTGGAAGGCCGCCGGCGTGGTGATTCCCGTCTTCTCGCTGCGCAGCGAAAAGAGTCAGGGCGTGGGCGACTTCGGCGACCTCAAACGCATGGTGGACTGGGCCGCAAAGGCCGGGCTGCGCTGCATCCAGGTGTTGCCCGTCAACGACACGCAGCAGAGCCACACCTGGCAGGACTGCTATCCCTACAACGCCATCTCCATCTTCGCCCTGCATCCGCAGTATGTGGATCTCTCGCAACTGCCCGCCGTGCTCGACGGAGAATACATGACGCGCTACGAGCGCGAACGCGTGCGCCTCAATAATCTGCCGCAAGAGGACTACGAAGGCGTGGAGCGCCTCAAGAGCGAATACCTCCGCCGACTCTACGAGCAGGAAGGCGAAGCGGTGATGCTGAGCGCTGCCTATCAAAACTTCTTCAAAGCCAACGAGGACTGGCTCATCCCTTACGCCGTGTTCTGCCACAGAAGAGACGCCGACGGCACCTCGTGCTACCGCGACTGGAAAGAGCTCGCCGAGTATGAGGAGAAGAAAGTCTACCGCTACTTCGAGGCCAACAAGAAAGAGGTGAACTACTACGTCTGGGTGCAGTATCTGCTGGACCAGCAACTCTCGCAGGCTTCGCGCTACGCCCGACGTCAGGGCGTCATCCTCAAGGGCGACATCCCCATCGGCATCTCACGCACGAGCGTGGAGGCCTGGTCGCAGCCCGAGCTGTTCAACCTCGAGGGTTCGGCCGGCGCGCCGCCCGACGACTTCTCCAAAGACGGTCAGAACTGGGGCTTCCCCACCTACAACTGGGAGGCCATGCATCAGACGGGCTATCGCTGGTGGATCAGGCGCTTCAAGAAGATGGCCGAATACTTCGACGCCTACAGAATAGACCACGTGCTGGGCTTCTTCCGCATCTGGCAGGTGCCCGTCAACTGTCCGACGGCGCTGCTGGGACAATTCGTGCCGGCGCTGCCCATGACGGTGGAGGAAATCGAGAGCTACGGCATGGCGTTCCATCCTCAGCTCTTCGTGGAAGACTACCGCCAAAAGGGCCTCTATCATCCCCGCATCTCGGTGAAGGACGATCCCAACTACCAGCAGTTGCCCCCGCAGGAGCGGCAGGCCTTCGACCGGCTGCACGAGCAATACTTCTACCACAGGCATAATGACTTCTGGGGAGCGGAGGCCATGAAAAAGTTGCCTGCGCTCCTGGAAGCCACGCAGATGCTGGTGTGCGCCGAAGACCTGGGTATGGTGCCCGAGTGCGTCGGTCCCGTGATGGACCGTCTGCGCATGCTCTCGCTCGAGATACAGGCGATGCCCAAGGCGCTCGGCGTGCGTTTCGGACGTCTGGAAGAGAATCCTTACCGCTCCGTAGCCACCATCTTCACGCACGACATGCCGACGCTGCGTCAGTGGTGGGAAGAAGACCCCGAAAGGAGTCAGGCCTACTGGAACGAGGCGCTGCACAAAGACGGTCGCGCGCCGCAGACGATGGAAGGATGGCTGGCGGAGGAAATCGTCTCGCGCCATCTGTTCTGCCCCTCGATGCTCTGTTTGATCTCGCTGCAGGACTGGCTGGCGATGGACGAGACGCTGCGCCTCGCAGATCCCAACGGCGAGCGCATCAATATCCCCGCCGTTGCGCGTCACTACTGGCGCTACCGCATGCATCTCTCCATTGAGCAGTTGCAGAAGGCGGACAACTTCAACCGCAAGGTGAAGGATATGGTGGAGCGTTCCGGAAGACAGTAAATAAGCGGAAGATGAAATTAATTCTCGCCTCCAACAGCCCGCGCCGCAAGCAGTTGCTTGCAGGCTTGGACCTGCCCTTCGAGGTGCGCGTGAAGGACGGCATCGACGAGTCGTATCCCGAGAATCTTCCCGCCGAAGAGGTGCCCGTGTGGATCTCTCGCCGTAAGGCAGAGGCCTACGACATAGCCGACGGCGAAGTGCTCATCACGGCCGACACCGTAGTGGCAGTCGGAGGCCGGATACTCGGCAAGCCCGCCTCGCCCGAGGAGGCGAAGCAGATGCTGCGCAGCCTCTCCGGCCGCACGCATCACGTCATCACCGGCGTCACGCTGCGCGTTCGCCGCACGGAGCGGGGAGGTGCCGACGACTACTTCAGCTTCAACGCTGTGACCGAAGTCACATTCACCACCCTCAGCCGGGAGCAGATCGACTACTACGTCGCGACCTACAAACCGATGGACAAAGCCGGAGCCTACGGCATACAGGAGTGGATAGGCTATGTCGGCGTGACGGGTATTCAGGGGTCGTACTACAACGTGATGGGGTTGCCCGTGCAGCGTCTCTCGCAGGCGCTCGCAGATTTTGTCGGCATCGGCTCAAATGTCAAAGCGTAGCTGGAAGCTGACGTCCTGCTTCAGGGGAGAGGAAATCTGCTGCAGGGCGCTCGAGATGATGTCGCGGTCGAAGTAGTACGTCACGCCGTATTTCAGCTCCAACATCCAGATTTTCTTTCTGTTGCTCTTAGATAGGCTGTCGCTCCAGCGCAGCGTCAGAGCGCTGCGGATTCCCTGTCCGTAGTAGGCTGTGTAGTCGGTGGAGTTCCACAGGGCGGGCTCGTAGAGATAGATGCTGCAGAGGTAGGCGGGCGAGTCGAAATACCCTGCGGAGAAGACGCCCTGAAGGCGCTGACGCAGAAGCCTCAGTCGGAGATTTTGTACGAGGCCCCAGCCCAGATGACGTGTTTGCAGTTTGTCGTCAATCGTGTAGCAGCGCAGGAGTGCGCTGCACTGCCAGCGCAGACGCTCGTGGGGCGTGAAGGCATACTGCAGTTTGAGGCGATGGCTGGTGTTCATCTGATCGCGCACGCTCTTGCGCTTGAGATTGTAGCGCAGCGCCGTGTGGTGGCGACGGTCGGGAGCGACGGAGATCTGCCCCATGATGTCCTGGCCGCTGTCGCTGCTGCTCATGCCGAAGCGGGGCCAGTGGAAATAGAAGAAGTCGGCGTAGCTCTCCAGCAGAATCATGTCCCAGGGACGCGCTGCCAGACGCAGCAGCACGCCGGTCTCGTTTTGCCGGCGTGAGTTCTCGCTCAACGATGTAGCGTGGGCCGACTGAAAGCGGTCGCTGTAGTAGCGGAAGACGGCGCCGGCCTCAAAGCGTTCGGAGGGCTTGTAGCTGATGCGCTCCACTGTGCCCCAGCCGCCGAAAGAGGTGGCGGTCTCGCCGGCGGCGCTCCAGCGATAGGCCGACCAGCCGTAGTTCACGCCGACGGTGCCCCAGTCCTGTCCCTGGGGATAAATGTCCCTGTAGACGGTGGCTCTCGTGCGCTCGGGGCGGGGGATAAGCGGTCGCGTGGTGTGGCGCCACAGGCCGGATGCGCCGATGAAGAAGCGGTGCTGATCAACCTGTTTGTTCCATTGAACATGACCTCCGGCGAGCAATTCCCATAAAGCGTTCTTCCTGTCGAGTTCGCTCTGCGTGCGATGGTATCCGTTGGTGATGAGTGTTTGTATGCCGGAGGAGTCGCGCGTCATCGTGCCGTCGAGTCCGCGTGCGGAAGCGAAGGCCTGCGCCTCAAATGCGCCAAAATTCAAACCAAAAACTATGCCGCGCAAACGATAGGTTTCGGAGAAGCCCTGCTGGGCGCGTATGCCCTGAGGTGTGCGCGCGTTAGTGTTTGATTTTCCGGGACTTCCGCGTCCGATGACCAGCCCTTCGCCGAAGCCTATACGGTAGTCTCCGATGAGGATTTGGTCCAAAAAACCTATATTTTTAAGCGCTACATAGCCTCCGTAGTTGTCGTAGAAGCGTTCGCCCGTACTCTTGCTGGCGTACAGCGCAATCTCAGCGCGTTGAGTTTGCAGTTTGTAATGCATGCGATGGGCGAGTTTGTCGCCGACATAGGGTGTGGTTTTGAGTTTGTCGTCCCACATAAATCCCTTGCGCGTGTAGAGCGGAATGTCGAGGCGGGTGTCGAAGCTGTGGGTCGGTTTTCTCGAAGGAGTCTTTCCTTCGGTGCTCTCTTCCCCGATGGTGCAGAAGAGCGGCAGGGAGCGTATGCTCTCAAAGCGAAGCCCCTTGATGAGCAGCAGTTCGCCCCAGGAGTCGATGCGGCGGTGTTTCGACAGGTAGAGCAGGATCTGGTCTATCTCGTTGTTGTCGAGAAAGGGCAGGGCGGAGAGTTGCCCCGAAGTGGCGGTGTTGAAGTTGAAGGGATGGCGGTGGAGCTCCTCCAAATCAATTAGGCGTTGCTGGATGTCGTCCAGATTGTCCTCGTCGTCCTTGACCTCTTCATACATATTCTCCACAAATTCCCCCCAGGAGAGCGGCTGCTCCTGGCTGCGGGCCGAGAGACTGACGGAGAGGAGGAGGAGCAGAAGTGCGAAAAATTGTTTCATGCAGTTATAAAAAAGGGCTGTGAACTTCTCACAGCCCTTTTTTCTCTTATTTTCAAGTCATTGAACCTATTGCACGGGAATGGCTTGGATGCGATCCAAATGACGGCCGCCGGCAAACTCGGTGTTGAAGAACTCGTCGAGGCAGGCACGACAGGTGTCTTCATCAATAAACCGACCGGGGAACACAATGACATTGGCGTTGTTGTGCTCGCGGATGAGGTGGGCAATCTCCGGACGCCACACCAGTCCGGCACGAATGCCCTGGTGCTTGTTGAGCGTCATGGAGATGCCTTCTCCAGAACCGCACATGGCAATGCCTCTCTCCACCTCGTTCTGCTCGATGCCCTCAGCCAGCTTGTGGCCGTAAGTGGCATAGTTGCAGCTATCTTCGGTGTAGGTGCCGTAGTCCTTGTATTCAATGCCCTTTTCCTCAAGATATTTCTTGACGAACTGCTTCAGAGGAAAAGCGGCGTGGTCAGAAGCTAAACCGATGGCAGTCATTAAAGCATGCTTTTAACCTGGTTGTAAACATTCTCAGCGGTGTAGCCGAGCTTCTCGTCGAGCACCTTGTAGGGAGCGGAGAAGCCGAAGGTCTCCAGACCCCATACCTTGCTCTCGGGAGCGGCGCCGATGAGGAAGCCCTGCAGGTTGACGGGCAGACCGGCGGTCATGCCGAACACTTTGGCACCTGCGGGAATCACCTTCTGCTGGTAGTCCTTGGACTGCGTGCGGAAGAGGCCCTCGGAGGGAACGCTCACGATGCGCACCTTCACGCCGTCCTTACGCAGCAGTTCTGCACCGGCCACCAGAGTGCTGACCTCGGAACCCGTAGCCACCATGACGACATCGGGATTCTCGTCGCTACCGGCCACAATGTAGCCGCCCTTGCGAGCGCCCTCGTAGTCGTTGCCTGCAGGCAGATTGGTGATGTTCTGGCGGGAGAGGATGAGGGCAGTGGGGCTGTCGGTGTTCTCCATAGCCATAGCCCAAGCGACAGTTGTCTCCTTGGCGTCGGCGGGACGCAGCACGAGGCAGGAGTTCTTGCCGTCGTGGGTCTTGAGCTTCTCCATGAGACGAATCTGTGCCTCCTGCTCAACGGGCTCGTGAGTGGGGCCGTCTTCGCCGACACGGAATGCGTCGTGGGTCCAAACAAACTTCACGGGAAGCTTCATGAGTGCGGCCATGCGGACGGCGGGCTTCATGTAGTCGGAGAATACGAAGAAGGTGCCGCAAGCGGGAATCACACCGCCGTGCAGACACATACCGATACAGCAGCATGCCATAGTCAGCTCGGCAACACCGGCCTGGAAGAAGGCGCCGGAGAAGTCGCCCTTGGTGAAGGCGTGAGTGGCCTTCAGGAAGCCGTCGGTCTTGTCGGAGTTGGAGAGGTCGGCACTGGCGCAAATCATGTTGGGCACCTGCTGGGCCAATACGTTGAGACAGGCGGCAGAGGCGTTACGCGTAGCGTCGTTGTCCTTCTGCACACACTTCGACCAGTCGATCTTGGGAGCCTTGCCGGCAAACCACTCGTCCTGCTGCTTGGCCTTGTCGGGGTTCTGAGCGGCCCAAGCCTTCTCCTCCTCATAGCGTGCAGCACAGATCTTCTTGAGTTCCTCTGCGCGTGCAGCGTACAAAGCCTTTACGTCGTCGAAAATCTGGAAAGGATTCTCGGGATCGCCGCCGAGGTTCTTGATGGTGTTCTTGTAAGCGTCGCCGCCGAGAGGAGCACCGTGGGTCTTGCAGTTGGCTTCGTAGGAGGAGCCGTCGTCCTTGAGCGCACCCTTACCCATGATGCACTTGCCGATGATCAGGCAGGGCTTGCCCTTCACCGTCTGAGCCTGGTCGAGCGCCTTGCGAATCTGTGCGGCGTCGTTGCCGACAATTTCGATGACTTCCCAACCGAGAGCGCGATACTTGGCAGCAGTGTCCTCGCTCATAACGTCCTTGGTCTCAGTGGAGAGCTGGATGTCGTTGGAGTCGTAGAACATGATCAGGTTGTCCAGACCCAGAACGCCGGCGATACGCGCTGCGCCCTGAGAAATCTCCTCCTGGACACCGCCGTCGGAGATGTAGGCGTAGATGGTCTCCTTGGAGAAGGTGGGGTTGCCGGTGTGAGCAGCCAGGAACTTGGCGGCAATGGCGGCACCGACGGCAAACACGTGACCCTGACCCAGAGGGCCGGAAGTGTTCTCCACACCGCGCTCAATCTCAAACTCGGGATGGCCCGTAGTGGGAGAGCCCCACTGACGCAACTGCTGCAGTTCCTCAAGGCTGTACTTGCCGATGAGGCAAAGCTGCGAGTAGAGCATGGGAGCCATGTGACCGGGATCGAGGAAGAAACGGTCGCGGCCCACCCAGCGGGGATTCTGGGGATCGTATTTCAGATATTCACTGTAGAGAACATTGATGAAGTCTGCGCCGCCCATAGCGCCACCGGGGTGGCCGCTCTTGGCTTTCTCTACGGCAGAAGCAGCGAGGATACGGATGTTATCCGCTGCGTGATTAAGAACTTTGATATCGTTCATCTTTTGTTTGTTTTGTGTGATTACTTCTTACATTCAACGGCCTTCTGCTCTGCGGGGAGACAAGCCTTGTAGTTCTCGATATAGCGGTTGAAGCCTTCGACGTCGGCAGGATCGGGAGCCACAGAGGTTCCGGTGTTGCCGGCGAAGACTACGGCGTCAAGCCAGTCGGCCAGGCTGAGGCCCTTGGGATTGTTCACCATATAGGAAGCGAGCAGAGCGATGCCCCACGCGCCGCCTTCTCCGGCAGTCTCCATACAGGAGATGGGGGAGTTGAGGGCTGCGGCCAGCATCTTCTGACCCACAATGGGTGTGGTGAAATATCCGCCGTGACCCGTGATGCGGTCCACCTTGACATTCTCCTGCTTGAAGAGGATGTCATTGCCGAACTTCAACACGGCGATGGCACCGTAGAGGTGTGCACGCATGAAGTTGGCAAGCGTGAACTTGTCGTTGGCAGAGCGTACCACCAAAGGACGGCCGTCCATGCAGCCGGTGACGGGTTCGCCGGAGATGTAGTTGTAGGAAATCAGACCGCCGCAGTCGGGATCGCCCTTGGCTGCCAACTGGAAGAGGCGGGTGTAGAGCTGGTTGTTGTCCTGCTCGACACCGAGCAACTCGGCATATTCCTTCATGATCTTCACCCAGGCATTGATGTCGGAGGTGCAGTTGTTGCAGTGCACCATAGCCACGAGAGATCCGTCGGGAGTGGTGACCATATCCAGCATCTCGTAGGGCTGGGAGAGTTCCTTCTCCAACACAATCATTGAGAATGAGGACGTGCCGGCAGAAACGTTACCGGTGCGCTGCTTCACGGCGTTCGTGGCAGCCATACCGGTGCCGGCGTCACCTTCGGGAGGACACATAGGCACGCCGGCCTTCAGATGACCGGAAATGTCCAGCTTGCCTGCACCCTCGGGCGTCAGGTATCCGGCATTCTCGCCTGCGGAGAGCACCTTGGGGAAGATGTCCAGAAGCGTCCAACCGTAGTTCTTGGTGGAAATGAGCTTGTTGAACTTCTCCACCATCGTGGCGTCGTAGTTCTTCGTCTTGGGATCCACGGGAATCATGCCGCTGGCATCGCCCACACCGAGCACCTTCTGGCCGGTGAGCTGCCAGTGAATGTAACCGGCCAGAGTGGTCTGGAACTTGATATTCTTCACATGCTCCTCATTGTCGAGAATGCACTGATAGAGGTGGCTGATGCTCCAACGCAGAGGAATGTTGTAGTTGAAGAGCTTGGACAGCTCTGCTGCAGCTTCGCCCGTGTTGGTGTTGCGCCAGGTGCGGAAGGGCACGAGGATCTGATCGTTGGCGCCGAAAGCCATATAGCCGTGCATCATGGCAGAGATGCCGATGCCGGCAAGAATCTCAATCTCGGTGTCGTACTGTGCCAGCACATTCTTGCGAAGGTCGGCGTAGCAGTCCTGAAGACCGAACCAGATGGCTTCGGTGGAGTAGGTCCACAGACCGTCCACAAGCTGATTCTCCCATGTGTGGGAGCCTTGGGCTATGGGCTTGTTCTCCTGATCGACGAGAACAGCCTTGATGCGGGTAGAGCCAAACTCGATACCGAGAATGGCTTTACCTGCAATGATGGTTTCTTTTGCGCTCATATTACTTCAGTGCCTTGTTCAACATGTAGTACACCTCGTTCATCTGGAGGTTGTGCTTGAACTCGCTGATGGTCGTGTCCTTGTTAATCTTGACATATTCGATGCCGACCATTTCGGCGAAGTCCTCCCAGTACTCCTCGGTGATGTCGTAGGAGAAGGCGCTGTGGTGAGTGCCACCGGCCAGAATCCATGCACCGGCACCGATTTCGAAAGTGGGCTGGGGAACCCAGAGTGCAGAAGCAACGGGAAGGTTGGGCATGGGCTTGGGCTCAATGCACTCAACCTCCTGAGAAATGAGACGGAAGCGGTTGCCCAGATCGACAACAGTAGCCTTGATGCCGCGACCAACCTTAGAGGTGAACACGAGACGGGCAGTCTGCTGCTTGCGGATGCCGATGCCCAGGAAGTGAACCTCGAGCTTGGGCTTGTCAACAGCAATCAGGGGACAAACCTCGAGCATGTGGCTCTGGAGGCAAGAACTGCGGTCGCCGGCGAAGTTCAGCGTGTAGTCCTCGAGGAATGAGCAGCCGATGGGCATGCCCTGCTGGATCACCCAAAGAGAACGATAGAGGCAGGCCGTCTTCCAGTCGCCCTCGGCGCCGAAGCCGTAACCCTCTGCCATCAGACGCTGAGAAGCGAGGCCGGGAATCTGGTCGAAACCTACGAAGTTGGGATCGTCGATGTCGGCGTCGCCGAGGTCGTCGAAGTTGGTGGTGAAGGCAGTAGCACCTTCGTCCTTGAGCACGCGGCGGAGAGCAATCTCTGCCTTGGCGGCATTCTTCACCTTCTCCCAATAAACCTGTTCGCCGCTCTCGTCAATCTTGATGGTGTACTCCTTCTTGTACTCCTCAACCAAAGCATTGACTTCGGCATCGGTAACCTGCTTGAAGTATTCCATCAGAGAAGAAACGGGGTAGTAATCTACATGGTAGCCCAGACGCTGCTCGAATTCTACGCGGTCGCCGTCGGTTACGGCAACGTTGTTCATGTTCATACCGAACATCAGGCAGCGAACGTTCTTGGCGTCGGCCACACCGGCGGCAACGCGAGCCCAAACAGCAATCTGCTTCTGAGCCTGTTCGTCCTTCCAGTAGCCGCATACAACCTTGCGGGGAACACGCATGCGGGTACAGATATGTCCGAACTCGATGTCGCCGTGAGCGCTCTGGTTGAGGTTCATGAAGTCCATATCCATGGTCTCCCAGGGAATTTCTGCATTATACTGAGTGTGGAAGTGGAGCAGGGGCTTCTGGAGATCCTGCAGACCCTTGATCCACATCTTGGCGGGAGAGAATGTGTGCATCCAGGTGATCACACCTACACACTTCTCTTCGTTGTTGGCAGCCTTCATCACAGCTTCCACTTCCTTGGAAGAGTTGGCGGTGCCTTTGTATACCACTTTGATGGGGATGAGACCGCCCTTGTTCAGGCCCTCCACCATTTCCTTGGAGTGACCGTCAACAATTTTCACAGTCTCACCGCCGTAAAGGAGCTGAGCGCCGGTTACCCACCACAATTCAAGATTCTCAAATGCTTTCATAATAGTTATAATTTTATAAGGTTAATAATGATTTAATGTTTCTGACCTTTTTGTCCGTAGTAGGCGTTGGGACCGTGCTTGCGGTTGTAGTGCTTCTCAACCAGCAACGGGTTCATCGTGGTGAGAGGATTTACAGAGAAGGAGATGAAGGCCATCTTGGCCACCTGCTCCATCACCTTGGCGTTGTACACGGCATTGTCGGGAGAAGTGCCCCATGAGAAGGGACCGTGGTTCTTAACCAAAACGGCAGGCGTGTGATCGGGATTAATCTTACGAATATTGAGAATCTCGTCAACAATGACGTTGCCGGTCTCCAATTCGTATTCGCCTTCCACTTCCTCCTTGGTCATATCGCGGGTGCAGGGGATGGCTTTGTAGAAGTAATCCGCATGCGTGGTGCCGATGTTGGGGATGTCCTGTCCGGCCTGAGCAAAAGCCGTAGCATAAGTGGAGTGTGTATGAACGACGCCCTGAATATTGGGGAATGCTTTGTAGAGCACAAGGTGAGTGGGGGTGTCGCTGGAAGGATTCAAATCGCCTTCCACCACTTTGCCGGTGTTAAGGTCAACAACAACCATATCGCTGGCTTTCATGTCGTCATAGGATACACCGCTGGGCTTGATGACAACAAGACCCTTTTCGCGATCGATGCCGCTGACGTTGCCCCAGGTAAAAATCACCAAACCCTGCTTAACAAGATCAAGGTTGGCCTTAAATACTTTTTGTTTAAGTTCTTCGAGCATAAGATTGATATTTTTATGTTGTTTTTATAATTTTATGTTTGTTTTATATGCAGATGCCGACATGTATAATCAGCAGTTTATTTCCAATTCAGGTTAGGGCATCGGATGACGCACTAAATTTTTTTTCGTGGTGGTGGTTGTTTTATTTGTTTATTTAATATAAGGTGGTAATATCCCGATGGGGTGGTGCCCCATCGGGATATTGACAATATTTACCAGAAGTACCAGTAGAAGCTTGCACAAAGTCCGATTACAATGAGAGTACCGATAATATCGAATGCCCCCCAGCTTTCACGAATACTCTTTTTGAAGTCAGAAGTGAACGTAATAGCTTCAACCTGAGCTTTGGAGGGTGCAGGGGTGAAGCAGCTAACACATACCATTAATCCCATAATGAAGACCAGCAACCAACATTCAAAAATAAGCCAGTTTGTCTGCCAGAACCAAGTTGTGTTTTCCCAAAACGCGCCTTCCATGGTGGCTTTACCGGAATCAGTGAGTACGTTTGTGACAAGACGAACCATGCCAATAATAAAACCTCCGATGAGACCCCATTCGCCGGCCTTAGGCGTGATCTTCTTAGAGAAGATACCCAGTGTGAATACTGCTACCATAGCGGGAGCAATCAGCGACTGAATGTCTTGCAGGTAAGAATAGAGGTTGCCCATGTTCATCATTATAGGCATCCAGGCCAAGCCTAACAATACAACAACCACCGTTGCCATACGGCCTACGAATACATAGTGTGCTTCGCTCATGCCTTTTTTCATAGGCTTATAAAAGTCCTCTGTGAACAGAGTGGCACAGCTGTTGAAGAATGCTGCCAAAGAAGCAACGAGGGCGCAAACGAAACCAATGGTCACAACGCCCTTGATACCTGCCGGCAGGATGTTTTTAACCATCATCGCGAAAGCACCGTCAGTGGATTCGTGGTTTGTAATATCCATCTCAATGCCACTTCCGGCTTTCAGTGAAAGAGCATAGGCAATCATGCCGGGGATGAGGAACATGAAGCAGGGGAGAATTTTGAAGAAACCGGCTGCGATAGTACCACGACGGGCACGCTTCATGACCTCAGCCTGATCTTCACCAGGAACCTGTCCCAAGACACGCTGAACGATGTGCTGGTCCGTACACCAGTACCAAAAGCCGATAATTGATGCACCAAGGAAAACGACGTATCCAGGGAACTGAGGATACATAGGATCCTGTGAATCTGTGTGGAACATGTGGGTCGTGCCGAAACCGTTGTGTGCCTCATTACATGCAGCCATCATATTGGTCCAACCTTGAGCGATACTACCGTCGCCCAAAGCTGAGAGACCCAAAAACAGCACGAGGAAAGAACCAATAATGAGGATAGGTGTCTGGATGGTGGAAAGCGTCATCACACCCTTCATGCCACCAAAGACTGTGAAAATTGCTGTGATGGCAATCAGTCCAATGGCTCCATACCAAAAAGGAATACCCAAGAGGAACTTAAAAAATATGCCGCCAGTAAAGGCTGTCACTGACACTTTGGTTAATACATAAGCGACAAGCGTAATGATGCTCAACCAAGAGCCAGTACGTTGAGTGTAGCGGAACTTCAAGAAGTCGGGCATGGTGATGATCTTGCCCATTTTGTTGATAAGTAGTTGATAGAAGGGCACAAACAACCAACCGAGGATGAGAATCATCCATCCCTGCATCTCCCAATGTGCCATGCCTACACCGTCCTTGGCGCCTGTGCCGGCAAGGCCGACCAGATGCTCGGATCCGATATTGGCAGCGAAGATTGCCATACCGATTACATACCAAGGCTCGCCCTTACCGAAAAGGTAGGCGGATGAGTCTTCACCCTGTTGGGCTTTCTTGTCTTTGACGATGGCGTGATACACTGCCCACACCACGCCACATAGGCCGATGGCGAGTACTGCCCAATCGAGCCAGATGAATTCATGTGAACTCCAGTTCATCTTTTTTCAAGTTAATGTTATTAATTATTTTTCTACAGAAAAGGCGTACTTCAAATAGCTGTGATAGGGCTTCATCGGAGACACGAAGGGCGAGCTGAGCTCCCATCCGGGCAATGCATACTTGTTGGGAGAGTCGGGGAATTTCTGGCTCTCTAAGCAAATTGCACAATGCTTTTGGTACATAATGCCACCTTTACCGGGACGGGTGCCGTCCTGGAAGTTGGCAGTGTAGCACTGGATACCGGGCTCGTTGGTATAAACATCCAAACGTATGCCGCTGCGGGGATCAGTCATTGTAACACAAATCTCGTCCTGATTGCCCTTGGTGTTGAGACACCAGTTGTGGTCGTAACCGCCACCGGCAGCCTCGAGCTCGGGATTCTTGTCACCGAAATTGGTGCCAATGGCTTTGGGCTGACGGAAATCAAAGGCGGTGCCTTCTACAGGACGAATCTCACCGGTGGGAATGTACCATTCGTCGGCAGGAGTGTAGTTGTCGGCATTCACCCAAAGGATGCTCTCGTCGATGGTGTTGTTAAGATCACCGGACAGATTGAAGTAGGTGTGGTTGGTCATGTTGAGCACGGTGGGTGCATCGGCAACGCCGTCAAAATTGATGGCGAGTGCGTTGTCATCCGTGAGCTCAAACTTAACCGTAACTTTCACTTCTGCGGGGAACTTGTTGTCACCGTCAGGAGAGACGTGTGACAAAATGAGAGACTGCTCTGTAGCTTCCTCAACATCGTAGACAACATACTGCCATCCGGTGAATCCTCCGTGGAGGGAGGCGTGACCGTTGTTGTTCTTGTCCAAAACAATGGGATCGCCGCCTTCGGGCAGTGTGAATGTGCCACCGTCGATTCTGTTGGCGTAGCGGCCAACAGAACAGCCGAAGTCTGTCTCATAGTTCCAAGGGAAGTAGTTCTCCACTTTGTCGAATCCGCAGCAAACATCCACCATCTTGCCTTCTTTGTCGGGAACCATGATAGACACTACGCGACCGCCGAAATTGGTGATGCAGACTTCCATTCCGTTCTTATTCTTGAGTGTGTAAAGCTTTACTGGCTTTGCATCCTCAGCTATGGGAACAAACTTGGAGCTTTCGAAGTCATAACCCACGCATATGGTGGTGTCGTAATCGGCAGGATTGATGCCGGACAAAGTTAACTCGCTGCCGTTTCCTGCATCTTTGCTTCCGCAGCAACTGGCAATCAATGCCGTTGAGGCTATGGTTGCTGCATATAGAAATTTTTTCATAATACCTATTTCTATATTATTAGCAAAGTTTACGGCTGCCGTCGCCAATGACAACATCGATAATAATGGGCTCCTTACCATACTTGGCCTGGAATTTTTCCTTGGCAGTCTTAACGAAGTTGTCATACAATTCGTTGCTGACGAGGTTGATTGTGCAACCGCCAAAGCCACCGCCCATGATACGGCTACCGGTTACGCCACAGTCTTTGGCCACATCATTGAGGAAATCAAGCTCTTCGCAGCTGACTTCATATTCTTTAGACAAACCATAGTGTGTTGCATACATCATTTGGCCGACAGTCTCATAGTCGCCTTTCTCCAAAGCGTCGCAGACTTTGAGTACGCGGTCAACCTCACCGATGACATACTTGGCGCGCTTGTAGTCCTCTTCGCTCACCTCGGACTTAACTTCTTCAAGATAGTCGTAGTTGGCATCACGAAGGGTTTCAACTTCGCTATGGTGTTTGGCAATGACTGCAGCGACACGCTCACATGAGAGACGGCGATCATTGTAGGGAGAACCTGCCAACTGATGCTTTACGCAAGAGTTAACCAGAACGAGTTTGTAGCCCTTGGGATTCCAGGGGAAGTAAGCGAACTCGCCGGAACGGCAGTCCAGGCGCATGAGGCTTCCGGCTTTGCCAAATACACTGGCAAACTGGTCCATGATGCCGCAGTTGCAACCGATGTACTTGTGCTCCGTGCGCTGGCCCACACGCGCCAATTCCATTTTCTCAATTTTGTTGTTGCCCCAAAGATCGTTGCATGCAAATGCGAAGCAACTTTCGAGGGCTGCGCTTGAAGACATGCCGGCACCGAGAGGCACATCACCGGCAAATGCAGTATTAAAGCCTTCCACAGGTACGCCTAATGCCATCATCTCACGACATACGCCGAAGATGTAGCGTGCCCATGTAGCAGAAGGACCTTCGGGATCGTCCAAAGAGAAGGTCACTTTGTCCTTCAGGTCGATGGAGTAGGCGTTCACGTTGCGTGTGCCGTTGGGCTTGATCTCAGCAATCATGCCCTGTTGTACAGCACCGGGGAAAACGAAACCGTTGTTGTAATCAGTATGTTCTCCGATGAGATTGATACGACCGGGCGAGGCATATACACTGCCGGTTGTTCCATCGAAATGCTTGATAAAGCGACTGCGAACATCATCAATAGTTAATCTCATAGCATTAAATATTTTTTGGTTTGTATTGTATTTTATAAAAAAATTAATCAAGTCCGACTCTGCAACCCTTCACGGTAAACCAAAGTACGTAAGCATAGTATACGAACATCATGCAAATAGCAACGCCGACGCCGTAGCTCGGAATCAGCAGAGCCATGATTACGGGAAGAGTGGCACCACCGAGCACACCCATATTAATCAAACCGGAAGCAGTTTTCGTGTTGGGACCGAGCTCCTGCAGGCCAAGGTTGAAAATAAGAGGCCACATTACGCTGTGGAACAAACCGGCTGCCAACATGGCGTACACGCCAATCATGCCGGGCAAATAGAAGCTGCTGCCCACGCAGACTGCGCCCATGATCAAACAGAAAGCAAGAAGTTTGCGGGGCTCAAACTTGGAGAGGATGGCTGCACCGACAAATCGGCCTACCATCATGCCGCCCCAGTAGAAGGGCAGAAATGCAGTTGCGCTGCCGGGAAGAGGATCGCCCGCAGCCTCAGCGCTTTTCCAATAAGCGGGGAGCATGGAGGGGATGCCAATCTCCAATCCCATATACATAAATATACCCAGGGCGCCAAACCATACATGAGGGTATTTGAATGCGCTGGATTTCCACTGTTTTTGTTCGCCGCTAAATTCTTCAGCTTGAGCTCCTTCGTCGATATTGGGCAACTTGAGGAAGAAAAGAATAATGGCCAGAATCAGGGTGAAAATACCTAATCCGAGGAAAGGCATGGGGATATCGTTGGGTGTGGCCTGGCTGGTTTCTTTGCCCAAAATGATACTGGTAATAAAAATGGGAGCAACCGTTGTTGCGACGCTGTTCAACGCCTGAGAAAGCGTCATGCGAAAAGCGCCGCTTTCGGGAGCACCCAGTACCATAACATAAGGGTTGGCAACCAACTGAAGCATTACAACACCCATGGCAACAATAAACATGCAGCCCAGGAAAATGTTGTACAGGTTGGCGCTGCCGCTGGTCAAGCCGAAATAGTTTGCAACAAAGCCGCAGGCAACGACTACGAGACCCAAGACCAGAGTGGACTTATAGCCGATTTTGCTCATCATCAGGGCAAACGGAATGGAAAGGCAATAGGCTCCGTAAAATGCTGTATTAACGAGGTTGCCCTGTGCGTCATCCAAATTGAAAGCGTATTTCAGAGATTCGATCATCGAATTGTTCATCGTGGTAACGAAACCAATGAGGAAACAAACTGCGATGACGATAATCAAAGCGAACGTATAGTTCGGAGTTTGTTTTTGTGACATAGTATTATTGTCTAAGTGGTTAATTATTATTGATTGACGGTTTATTCAACAACTCCGAATTTATATACGGTTTTTTGAGTGTAAACCTCTCCGGGCTTAATTTGAACGGAGGGGAAGTAAGGACGGTTGGGGGAGTCGGGGAAATGTTGGGCCTCAAAGCACATACCGCTACGTCGGGGTGCAGTGCATCCGCACTGGATAGGATAGCCGGTGGCCCAGTTGTCCGAGTAGAACTGTACACCGGGCTCCGTAGTCCATGTCTCAAGGGTACGGCCGCTCTTGGGGTCGGTCATGATGCAGGCCAGAGAAAGCTCTCCGGGTTCACGCTTGTTCAACACAAAGCAGTGGTCGTATCCTGCACCGTTCTTAATCTGAACGTCCTTGGCATCAATATCCTTGCCGATAGGCTTTGCTTTGCGGAAATCGAAGGGTGTTCCTTCAACTTTAAGTATCTCGCCGGTGGGAATGGAGGTTTCGTCGATGGGGATGAAGAAGTCTGCGTTGATCTGCAACAGACAGTCCATCTGGTCCGGGGTGGGGTTGCCGATACCTGTTAGAGAGAAGAAACCGTGGTTGGTCATGTTGATGACGGTCTTCTTGTTGGTGGTGCCGCGATAATCGATGACCAGTTCGTTGTCATTGGTGAGACTGTATTTCACGGTCATATGCACCTCACCGGGGAATCCTTCTTCGTAGTAAGCAAACACATAACGCAGTACAAGTTCCTGTCCGTTGACCTGCTCTGCATCCCAAACGCGCGCATGACAACCGGTAGGGCCTCCATGCAGGGAGTTGGGGCCGTTGTTGATTGCCAGGCTGTATTCTTTTCCGTTCATGGTGAATTTGCCCTTGCAAATACGGTTGCCGTAGCGGCCAATCAGGGTCGAAAGGAAGGGCTCAGGGGATTCCATTACGCCCTTAATGCTGTCGTGGCCCTGAACGACATTGGCCATATTACCCTGGCGGTCGGGAACCATGATGCTGACAAGCGCACCACCATAGTTGGTAATACTTACCTCCATGCCATTATCGTTGACCAGTGTGAACAAATCCGTTTGTTTGCCCTGTACGATGGCCTGGAAATCCTTTCTCTTCAAGCCGGAAATGAGTTGTTTCTCCATAGATATTTAGAAATTAAGTTTGTTATCTGAGTCTTTTAGACTGAAATTCGCGTCAAATTTACAAAATAATTTGGACTTGTACAAACTTTTTTTCCAAATTTTTAGGGAAACAGGTTGAAAAAATATCAGTTTTTGTTGTTTTTAAGAAAATCAGCTACAACAAAGGTGCTGCCGCCAATAAAAATGACATCATTGCTTTTAGCGTTGGTGCGCGCTGCTGCAAATGCTTCCGTGACGGTGGGGTAAACACTTCCTTCGAGTCGGGCTTCCCGGCCCAGTGCGGCGATGTCCTCTGCCGGCATCGCGCGATGGACGCTGGCCTGTGTGAAGTAGTATCGGGCCTCATGTGGCATCATGCTCAACACGGAACGGATGTCTTTATCCGATACCATGCCGATTATCATATGAAGCGTTATGTCTTGATTGTGAGAATGTTGCCTATTATTGACTAAAGTATTAAGTTGAGGTCCGAGATATTGCCAGGCGCCAGGATTGTGTCCTGTGTCGCAAATCGTCAGCGGTGCATCGCAGATAATCTGCCAACGCCCCTTTAGTCCCGTCAACTCAATAACGTGTTGAAGCCCGTATTCTACGAATTTGCGGTCCAGTTTTAGCAAGGATGCCGCAGCACGAATGGTTTGCTGGTTTTTCTCTTGATAGGCGCCTTTTAATTCTCCTTCTGTATAGGGGAAGTACTCTTCTTCCGCAAAATGCAGCGCACTGCCTACCTTGATGGATCGGTTGATAAACACTTCACGAACATTCCTGTCCGCAGCTTCTCCGATAAGAGTGGGCACATGAGGTTTCATGATGCCGGCTTTTTCCGAAGCTATTTTTGTGAGTGTGTCACCCAGAAATTGGGTGTGGTCTTTGCTGATGTTGGTTATTATGGCTAATTTGGGTATAATGATGTTGGTGCAATCAAGGCGCCCGCCAAGGCCAACTTCTATCACGGCCCAATCAACTCCTTCCTCTTGAAAGTATTTTAAAGCAAGGGCGGTGGTCAACTCAAAAAACGACGGGTGGAGCGGCTCAAAGAAGTCACGCTCTTCTTCGACAAACCGAATGACACGCTCCTTGGGGATCATTTCACCGTTTACCTTAATCCGTTCCCTGAAGTCTGTCAGGTGAGGACTGGTGTAAAGGCCTACGCGATAGCCGGCGCTTTGCAGTATTGCCGCCAGAGTGTGTGATACGCTGCCTTTTCCGTTGGTGCCGCCTACATGTATGCATTTATAGGCCTTGTGCGGATGCCCGAAATGTTCGTCCAGTTTCAGGCTGTTGTCAAGGCCTTCTTTATAAGCACCGGCCCCGATGTTCTGAAACAACGGGGCGATGTTGAACAAGTAGTCTATAGTTTCTTCGTAGGTCATGAGAACATGTTTCTCAATTTGTCAAAGAAACTTTGGGATGACGCCGTCTTGCGGGGTTTGACATTGTCGCTCTGCCGCATTTTTTCAAAAGCGTCTTTTTCTTCTTTGGAAAGATGTTCGGGGATATAAACGGAAATGTTGACGATAAGATCTCCCGTGCCGTATCCGTATCCTTGCACAGCCGGCAGTCCTTTGCCTCTCAGCCTGATTTGTTTTCCGGGTTGCGTGCCGGGCTCAATTTTGAATTTGGCACGCCCGTCGAGGCAAGGAATCTCCACCGTTCCGCCCAATGTGGCCGTCGGAAGATCAATCAAGAGATTGTAAATAAGGTTGTTGTCAACGCGAATCAACTCGGGATGGGGCTCCACGTTGATATACACCTGAATGTCACCGGCGATACCGTTGTTGGCGCCGGCGTGGCCTTTGCCGCGAGCGGTGACCACCATGCCGTCAGCAACGCCGGCAGGGATGTTTACCTCGATGATTTCATCTCCGTCAATAATGCCTTCGCCATGACATTTGGGACATTTGTTCTTGATGACTTTTCCCTGTCCCCCGCAGGCTGTACACGGACTCTGGCTCTGCATGCGGCCGAACATGGTGTTCATGACGCGATTGACAACGCCCGAGCCGTGACATACCGAACATGTGCTCATTTGGCCGTCCTTGCTGCCGGAACCATTGCAATCGGGACAGGTGATTTTTTTGCGTACCTTAAATTTCTTGGTGACGCCTTTGCTGACTTCCTCCAATGTCAGTTTGACGCGTACTCTGAGGTCGCCGCCCTGATGGGTTCTGCGCCCCTGACTTTCTGCGCCGCCGAAAAAGTCTCCGAAGCCGCCTCCGAAACTGCCGCCGTTCATGCGGCCGCCGAAGATATCGCCGAACATGGAAAAGATGTCATCCATGTTCATGCCGCCTCCGTAAGCGCCTCCAAAGCCTCCGCCGCCTTCCATGCCGGCAAAGCCGAACTGGTCATAGCGTGCTCTCTTATCTTTGTCGCGAAGCACGTCGTATGCCTCTGCCGCCTCCTTGAACTTCTCCTCGGCTTCCTTGTTGCCGGGATTACGGTCGGGGTGGTACTTAATGGCCATCTTTTTATAGGCGGCCTTTATCTCGGCATCGGTGGCGGTTTTGGGCACACCAAGCACTTCGTAGTAATCTCTTTTCTCTGCCATAGTTACATTCCTACAACAACCTGGGCATGACGTATTACTTTGTCGCCCATTTTGTATCCTTTCTGGGTGCAGTCAATGATTTTTCCCTTCATCTCCTCTGTAGGTGCCGGCACTTGGGCGATGGCTTCATGCAGGTCCACATTGAAGTCTGCGTCTTTTGTCTCAATAGGGGTGACCCCTTGCTTCTCAAGCGTGTCGATAAATTTCTTGTAAATCAGCTCAACGCCTTCTACTACGGCAGCCACATCCTCAAACTGACTCATGCCGGCCAGAGCGCGCTCCATGTCGTCTACGACGGGCAGTATGGCGGAGACCGTTTTTTCTCCGCCGTTCAAAATCAGCTCGGCCTTTTCTTTGAGTGTGCGTTTGCGGTAGTTGTCAAATTCTGCAATTTTGCGCAGCAGTTGATCTTTTAACTCGTCAATTTCTGCAGTTTTTTGCTGCAACTGTTCATTGAGTTCGTCAATCTCTGCCTGCAAGTCTTTATTCGTTTTCTTGTTTGCCATTGTTTCGTCCACTTTTCTGCTCTCCTTTCTATCAAACTTTATGCCAACTGACACTTTGTCATGAATACATCTTTTCTTTCAATTCTTTGATGCTGTCGCTGTCGATATACTCATCATACTCCATTAATTTGTCGATGGTGCCTTTGGGCGTCAGTTCAATGATGCGATTGGCAACGGTTTGAATAAATTCGTGGTCGTGCGATGCGAAAAGGATATTGCCTTTGTAGAGTTTCAGATTGTTGTTGAAAGCCTGTATGCTTTCCAGATCGAGATGATTGGTCGGCGTGTCAAGGATGAGGCAGTTGGCGTTTTTCAATTGCATTCGCGCAATCATGCAGCGCATCTTTTCACCTCCGGAGAGCACGTTGACCTTTTTGAGCACTTCTTCTCCGGAAAAGAGCATTCTTCCGAGAAATCCCTTGAAATAGACGTCATTGCCTTCTCCAAATTGAGAAAGCCAGTCCACCAGATTCTTGTCTGACTGGAAAAAACTGGTGTTGTCCAAGGGCAGATATGCCGTGGTGATGGTGACACCCCAAGAGAATGTGCCGGCTTGTGCTTCGCGGTTGCCGTTGATAATCTCGAAAAGCGCCGTCATGGCGCGAGGGTCTCGGCTGAGGAATACGACTTTCTCGCCTTTTTGCACCTGGAATGAAACGTTGTCAAAGAGCACCGTGCCGTCTTCCGTGACAGCTTTCAGTCCTTCAACCTCAAGAATCTGGTTGCCCGGTTCGCGTTCCATCTGGAAGATGATGCCGGGATATTTTCTGGTGGAAGGACGAATCTCCTCCACGTTGAGTTTCTCCAGCATCTTCTTTCGGGAAGTGGTTTGTTTGGATTTGGCGACGTTGGCAGAGAACCTGCGGATAAACTCTTCCAGCTCTTTGCGCTTCTCATCAGCCTTGGCCTTTTGGTTCTGGGCCTGACGCAAGGCCAATTGTGAACTCTCGTACCAGAAGGAGTAGTTGCCGGCAAACAATGTCACCTTGCCGAAGTCAATATCTACGGTGTGGGTACAGACACTGTCGAGGAAGTGGCGGTCGTGCGATACCACCAATACGGTGTGTTCAAACTCCGAAAGATAACCCTCCAACCATCTGACGGTATCCAGGTCGAGGTCGTTGGTCGGCTCGTCGAGCAACAGGTTGTCCGGATTGCCGAACAGCGCTTTAGCCAGCATGACGCGCACCTTCTCTTTACCGGAAAGCTCGCCCATCAGTTGGTAGTGCTTGTCTTCTTTGATACCTAATCCGGAAAGGAGGGCGGCAGCGTCGCTTTCGGCTTCGTATCCGCCCATCTCTGCAAACTGCTCTTCCAGCTCGGCCACGCGTATGCCGTCGGCATCGGAGAACTCATCTTTCGAATAGAGCACTTCGCGCTCCTTCATCACATTCCACATGGTGGTGTGGCCCATCAGCACGGTGTTGAGCACCGTTTCCTGATCATATTGGAAGTGATCCTGTGAAAGGACGCTGAGTCGTTCGCCGGGCCCGAGCTCTACGGTGCCTTTTGTCGGCTCCAATTCTCCGCTGATGGCTTTCAGAAGGGTGGATTTTCCGGCTCCGTTGGCGCCGATAATGCCGTAAATGTTACCACTGGTGAACTTCATGTTCACGTCTTTGTAAAGAACTCTCTTGCCAAATTGTATGGCTATATTGCTTAATGTAATCATATGCTCATAGCGTCTTGGTTAAAACTCAGGGGCAACAGGTCCTCAATTTTCCGGACGATGTGAATGCCTTCTGTGCCGTACAGTATCACCTGAATGGGAGAGCCTTGACGGCGTTCTGCTTCTAGCAGAGCCTGACGGCACATGCCGCACGGGGCAATCGGCTGAGAAGTAAAATGTCCTCCGTTCTTGGCCGCAATGGCGATGGCTTCTATGCGTACACCGGGATGATTGGCTGCCGTCCAGTGAAGCGCCGTGCGCTCGGCACAGCACCCGACGGGGTAGGAGGCATTTTCCTGATTGCTTCCCGTTACAATCTCACCGCCTTCCAAGCGCAGGGCGGCTCCGACAGCAAAATGGCTGTAGGGGGAATAACTGCTTGCGGCGGCACCTTTTGCCGCTTCCGTCATAGCTTGTTCCTGAGGGCTGAGTTCCTCCGCAGTCTTAACACTTACGGAGGTACAAATTTTATATTCTTTCATTTCGTGGGCGCAAAATTATGAAAAATCTTTGAGATAAACGAAAAATCTGTATGTTCAAAATTTCTAAGTCGCAACATTTTTGTATTTTTGCGGCGATGAAGCGATTAATTCTCTTTTCTCTGTCTTTGTTTTTACTTCTTTTGGCGCCTTGCTGTCTGTGGGCTCAAGGGAGTACGAACCGTGCGTATTGGGCCTATATTGACAAGTATAAAAAGATTGCTGTCGAGCAGATGCAAACATACCATATTCCTGCCTCTATCACGATGGCCCAGGGATTGCTCGAGAGCGGCGCAGGGCGCAGCCGTCTGGCCACGGAGGCTCATAACCATTTCGGCATCAAATGTCATTCCGATTGGAAGGGACCTTATATTGTTATTGACGATGATCTCAAGGGTGAACATTTTCGCAAGTATAAAACCGACAGAGAATCTTTCGTCGACCATTCGCTTTTCCTTAAGCGCAAGCGTTACGAACGCCTTTTTCGTCTCAACATACGCGATTATAAAGGTTGGGCGCGAGGGCTGAAGGCGTGTGGATATGCCACATCTCCTACGTATGCGGAAAGTCTGATACGCATCATCGAACTGTATTCTCTCAGCCAGCTTGACAAGATGAATTTGCGTGATTTGGATGCGAAGGACCGTTCGGTTTCCGAGGCAAAGGCGAAGGATCAGCTTCCGGCTTTCTTCGACACTCATACGGTGTATGCCAACAACGGCAACTACTTCATTGTCATAGAGGCGGGAGACAATATAAAGAGTATATCTGAGGCAACAGGTGTCAGCGTAAAGAATCTTTACCGTTTCAATGACCTTACGCCAGAATACGGTCTCACGACCGGCGACATCCTTTATCTTAAGGACAAGAAAAAGAAGGGCGCCAAGGAGTTTGCCGGCATTCCCCATACGATAGAAGTGGGGCAGAGCCTCTACGATGTTTCTCAGATGTACGGTGTTCATCTCAAGAATCTTTACCAGCTGAACGCTCTTGATGCCGATTATGTGGCCAAACCGGGGGATTTGATATGGGTGAGATAAAGTCCGCAGAATTTTTCGTCAGCAGTTTTCGTCTGGACCAGTGTCCTAAGGAACAACGTCCGGAGTATGCCTTTATCGGGCGTAGTAATGTGGGCAAATCTTCGCTCATAAACATGCTTACCGGAAGAAAAGGATTGGCCAAGACTTCCGCAACTCCGGGCAAGACTCTTTTGATCAATCACTTTTTGATCAACAACAGTTGGTATCTTGTGGATCTTCCCGGCTACGGATATGCCAAACGGAGCAAAAAGACGCAGGAAAAGCTGGAAGGCATCATTTCCGACTATATTCTCGGCCGGGAGCAGTTGACTTGTCTGTTTCTGCTCATAGACCTGCGCCACGACGCTCAGAAAATAGATTTAGAGTTTATAGAGTGGCTTGGAGAAAACGGCATTCCTTTTGCCATCGTTTTCACGAAAGGAGACAAACTCGCCAAGACAAAAGTTCAGGCTCAGGCCGATGCCTATATGAAGCATCTGGAGGAGCAATGGGAGGAACTTCCTCCGTATTTCGTCACCAGCAGTGAAACGCGTTTGGGACGCGAAGAACTTCTGGGTTATATAGAGCAAATCAATCGGACGTTGTAGTTTCTCAGACTGTTCGCGGCTATTTGCCGCAGACATTACTTACGCTCGGCAGAGATTAACCAAGCTTATCTCTGCGCTCACTTATTCGTAATGTTCTCAGACTGTTCCCAGACTGTTCTCAGAGGGTTCAAAACGGGCGGATGAGGCCTGCGAGAATGCACTCTCCGGCTTATTGCCTATAAATTGCTTCGGTGTGAGAGTCGCCTAAGATAACGAATGAGGGCGCTTCACAGCGCCCTTTCTTCGAAACTTTAGGTATTAGTTTGTTTAAGGTAAAAAGATTGTTTTTTGTATTTGAACGCTGCAAAGGTAGCTCCTTTTTGCGAACGAAACAAATAATTTCATGTGTTGTGCAGCATGTTTTTCGCAATTTATGCACTTTTGTGATGAAAAAACATCATTTTCTTCACCGGAGAGGCTAAAACGTTCCCCATCTTTAACCCCATTTTTGCATGAACATTGCGTAATTCGTGCTCAAAATGCACGCTGATGCTGCCTACATAACGTATCTCCAAATCCGGGCGGTTGTAAAGGAGAACGTTTCTTCTTAGAAAACGTTCGAATTCGCTTGCCAAAAGCCGTTGAATTTCATCGTAATCCCGATGCTTGGAAAGAAAGGGGCACAGCGAGGCCAAAAAACGGTTTGCCGCAGGCTTTCTGTAGACGTTTTCTACGATAAGGGCGGGGGTGAGCTGAAATTCTTCCATAAAAGCATCTTTCAGCTCTTGTGACAACTGCCCCTTGACGATATCGCTGACCAGTTGCCGCCCCAATACAGCGCCGCTGCCTTCGTCGCCCAGGATGTAGCCCATGGGCGGCACGTTAGCCGTTATTTGTCCATTCTTATACAGGCATGAGTTGCTCCCGGTGCCCAATATACAAGCGATGCCTTCCTCGTGGCCGAAAAGCGCCCGTGCAGCTCCCAGCAAATCTGATTCTACGCTGACAAGCGCCTTTGGGAAGCGCTCTTGAAGCGCTTTGCGTACGGAAGCAGAGTAGGGCTCAATGCATCCCGCACCATAGAAGTAGATGCACTCCGGCGTCCAATCCGGGAGCGATGCAACAATCCTGTTGATGCTTTCGCCGGAATCGCGCACAGGGTTGATGCCATCCGTTCGAACGGCCTCTTCGCTGTCGCCGTTTGCGTAGAGCCAGTCGGCTTTTGTCGAGCCGCTGTCGCAAACTAAAATACGTTGCGCGTTCATCAGGCTGCAGCGGGAAGTGCTGCTACGCTGAGCACGCTGAGCACAATCATGGCAATAGCCAATCCCCATGTGGCCTTTTCGATGACGTTGGTCGTCTTGGGAGCGCCGAGAAGCTGGTTGCCGCTGGAGTAGTCTGCAGCCAGGCCGCCGCCCTTGCTCTCTTGGATGAGCACAATGAGACACATGAGAATAGATGCGATAACTGTTAAAATGACAATGCTTTGGTACATTTTGTTTAAGTTTTTATGTTGTTATTTATGTGTTGCTTTCGTTGATAATGAGCTTGTCGAGAAAACGCAGCTGGTCAATGAGGAAACGGTTTCGATCTCCTTTTCGCTCGGCAATTCTCTGAATGATTTTACGCGCTTTCCCGTACTGCTTCTGCTTGATGTAGATATGTGCCAAAGCTTCTGTGAGCTGGCTCTCGGGCATTTCGCGTGAGGGTGATGACGCAGCGTCGGCCGGCTGCTGCACTTCTTCCTGATCAATATCTTCAAGGTCAATATGGCCTTCGTTCTCGTCAAGGAAGATGTCAATTTTCTCCTGTCCCATTACAGGTGTGTCTTCGCGGCTTTCTTCATTCTCATTGGCGCCCGATTGTACCAGCCACTCCATATAGTCCTGGCGGGCGTCTGCAGTGTTGCTGACCGGCATTGTCTGCGACTGGGGCAGGGTGTCGAGGAAATCAGAAAGAAACTCCGCAGTAGTGTCTTTCTCCGATGCGGCAGCGTCGGCCACAAGGGGTTTCTGGCCTTGTGCTCCGCGTATGGGGTTTTCTGGACGTGCGTTTTCTCCTTCAAACAGGTTGTAGAGAGTTTTTCTGGAGGGCACACTTATGGCTGTGCGGCGCAATTCGCCGTCGAATTCCGGATTGTGCATCTGATAGAGCGTACGCAAATAGACGATGCGGGCCGCGTGGTAGAAAGGATATTTCTCCACGAGCGCTTTGAGCTGTGTCAAAGCTTTGGCATCCAGCGTTTCCGGTCGGCGTATATAGTCTATCAGGTTTTTTGCCATTTATGTTGATGTCACTTTACCCGGGTGTGTTTACCAGTTGGCAACTGCGGCGTTGAATATTTGTTCGGTGATGTCCTTGGACATTTGCTGCACGAGCTGTTCCTGAACGGTGACCAATTGCTGTGAAGCATCGTAATCGGCAACGGCGGAGAACTGTCGCTCAAAGTCGTTGTTGTGGTTCTTGTTATTGGTGAACCTCACGTTGACCGTCATCTTCAGTTGGACCTGCGAAGAATAGCCGTCGCTGGCAATGCCCTTGTTGTATTGGTCAAAGCCGGTAATTTCGCCGGCGAGATGCATATCGCCGTTTTTCTTGACCTGCTTGAGTCGTGTCTGTTGGGCAAAGATGTCCGTAAGCCTGGTTTGGAAAATGCTCTGCATGGGTGTCCATACGTATGTGGAGCGAATGGGGAATACGTCAATCTGAATGGTCTTGACGGTGTTGTAGTCAATGCTGGCTCCGTTGAACTTGTAGCTGATGGAGCAGCCGACCAGCAACAGGGCTGCAATGCACGCAAATGCCGACAGGGCCAGTTGTTTACTCTTCAATGCCATACTCTTTGATTTTGCGATACAAGGTGCGTTCGCTGATTCCTAATTCCTCCGCAGCTTTTCCGCGTCGGTGATTGTTGCGCTCCAGTGCCCGAATGATGTTGCGGCGCTCCATCTCCTCCAGATTGAGGATGTCGGAATCCACAATCTCTTCGGCAGTCTCAATATCGTCGAACGTGTCGGAGTGTACTTGTTCTGTCGGTGCGAAATCGTGAGACGGTGCGGCAGGTAATGTGCCCGTTGTCTGTTTCTCGGTCAGAAGTCGTGCAGTTGTCGTCTTGTTGTCGTGTATATTGAGTATTTCTTTGAGCTCATTTACTTCTTTGCGCAACTCCAGTACGGCGCTTGCCAGCCATGTGATTTCTTTGTCGTAATCACGGTGCGTGCGGCCGTCTCCGACCAGGGCGACGTTGGTGCCTCCTCCTCCGGGCAGTACATCGTATTTTGCCAGTGTTTCTGCACCCACTTCGCGCTCTTGCGAAAGGATGCTCATTTGTTCGGCAATGTTTTTCAACTGACGCACATTGCCCGGCCACTGATAGGACTTGACCACTTCTTCTCCCTCGGGAGTAAGGTGCAGCGGCTGCGGGATATTGTATTTTTCTGCTGTCTCCAGAGCGAACTTTTTGAACAGCAGTACTGCATCCCGTCCGCGTTCCCTCAGGGGCGGCATCTTGATGCTGATCGTGGAGAGTCTGTAGAACAGATCCTCACGAAAGCGTCCGTCGCGTATGGCACTGGGCATATGCACATTGGTGGCAGCCACGATGCGAACGTCGGTTTTTCTCGGCTCGCTGCTGCCGACTCGAATGTATTCTCCGGTTTCCAGGACGCGCAAAAGCCGTGCCTGAGTAGGGAGGGGGAGTTCACCCACTTCGTCCAGAAAAAGCGTACCCCCGTCTGCTGCGCCGAAATATCCTTCGCGCTCACCGACGGCGCCCGTGAAGGCTCCTTTTTCGTGACCGAAGAGCTCCGAGTCAATTGTGCCTTCGGGGATGCTGCCGCAGTTGATGGCGATGTAGGGGCCTCTGCTGCGACGGCTGTGCTCGTGAATGATGCGGGGCAAAATCTCTTTGCCGACACCGCTTTCTCCCTGAATCAGCACGGAGAGATCGGTGTCAGACACCTGCAAAGCGGTGGTTAAGGCCGTTTCCAATTTGTCGGAAAGGCCCACAATACCGTAGCGTGTCTTCAGTGCAGAGAGGTTCGTCTCTTTCATTGCGGGCACAAAGATAGTAAAAAGTTGGGAGTCTGTACGGAAAAATATGAAAATATTTTCTTGAAAACGCCTTTTTCTTACCAATATAGCTTTTCCCGGGCAATGCTGGTTTCCGGACCATGCCCGGGAAGCACGCGAATTTCATCCGGGAGAGTGAGTAGTTTTTCGCGTATGCTTTCCACTTCCTGCTGCATGTTGCCTCCTGGCAGATCAGTGCGTCCGCAGCTGCCGGCAAACAGGGTGTCGCCGCAGAACAAGAGCGAGTCTGCCAGGTAGCACACACCGCCGGCCGTGTGTCCCGGAGTGTGAATAACCTTCAGCGTATGGTTTCCCAATGTCAGTTCGTCTCCGTCTTTAACGTAACGCATCACCGCCGGACGTTCGATAGGAATCCTTACGCCAAACATTTCTATTGCCATTTTCTCCTGCATGTCATAGTTTTTCTGCTCCAGTTCATGACAAATAGGTCGAAGGTTGTATTTCTTGTTCAGCCATCCTAATCCGAAGATGTGGTCAAAGTGCATATGGGTCAGAAGCGACAGGGTAGGGTGCAGTTTTTCTTCTTGAATGAAGCGTTCCAACTGCCCGTATTCATAGGAGTCTATGGCGCCGCAATCGATGACGGCTGCATCGCGACTGTCAGTGTCCCAAAGGACGTAAGTGTTCTCCTCGACGGGATTGAAAGTAAAACGTTTATACTGAAGCATATCGGATCTTTACTTGATGAGATGTACGTCCATCTGTTGGAATGGAATTTCTATACCGGCTGCGGTCAGTTCTTGGTAGATTTTCTCAGTCAGGTCAAACTTAAGATTCCAATAATCAGCAGATTTGCCCCAAACTCGCATTTGAAATCCTATACTGCTGGCGCCCATTGTGGTCATGGGGATGCCGGGTGCCAGATCGGCTGTGTCTTTGATGATTCTCTCATCGGTTTCGATGATGTTGTTGAGCACTTTGCGGACGTCGTCCGTCTTGGTGCCGTAGGCCACTTCAATATTGATGTCCACGCGCCTTGTGGTTGCCGCAGTAGAATTGATGAGACTTCCGTTGGCTAACGGGCCGTTGGGGATGATGATGGTTTGGTTGTCGGGGGTGGTCAGGACGGTATGAAAAATGAGAATTTCTTTCACGACGCCGGCATAACCTTGAGCCTCGATTCGGTCGCCTACTTTATAGGGTTTTAAAATGAGAATGAGCACTCCGCCCGCAAAATTTTGCAGCGTGCCGCTTAAGGCCATGCCGACGGCAACGCCGGCTGAGGCAAATACTGCCAGAAACGAGCTCGTGTCTATGCCCATAATTCCGACAATGGTGATGGCCAGAAGCAGATTGAGTGATATGCTCACCAGGCTGTGCAGGAAAGTGGTCAGGGAAGGAGCCATATCCCTTTTGATGGACATGATCTGCAGTGCTTTGATGGCATATTTTATTAGAAAGCGTCCGATAAAATATACAACGACAGCAATAAGCAGATTCTTTCCGAACGCAGTGATATAGCCGATGATGTCGCCCATGGCAACGTCGCCGATGTTTAATTTGGCCAATTCCGAAACGACATCTTCGCCGACCGATTTAAATGTATCCTTCATAAACTGTTGTATTAGAGACAAACAAGTGCAACAATATCAAACGAAAAAAGGAGGCCTTGAGACCTCCTTCTTCTGCGGTGCGGACGGGACTCGAACCCGCGACCCCTAGCGTGACAGGCTAGTATTCTAACCAGCTGAACTACCGCACCGTAAATCTTTGCGCCAAATTGAGCGGAAAACGAGACTCGAACTCGCGACCCCAACCTTGGCAAGGTTGTGCTCTACCAACTGAGCTATTTCCGCATTCAAGGAAACTCGCTGTTCACTGCGTTTCCGATTCAACGCGATGTGGGTAGAGATGGATTCGAACCACCGAAGGCATAAGCCAGCAGATTTACAGTCTGCCCCATTTGGCCACTCTGGTATCTACCCGACACTTTTTCAGTAAATTGTCTTTTCAGACTCCTCTGAGTCGTCTTGAAGTGTTGTGACTCCTATAGGATTCAAACCTATAACCTTTTGATCCGTAGTCAAATGCTCTATTCAGTTGAGCTAAGGAGCCATCCTTGTTTGGTGGGCAATGAGGGATTCGAACCCCCGACCCTCTGCTTGTAAGGCAGATGCTCTGAACCAGCTGCGCTAATTGCCCAAGAAATGCTTTAAGGAACTCTCTTCATTAGCCTCGCTCGGCCTTTCTTCCTTGTTTGCAGGTGCAAAGGTACGGCGATTTTTTTAATTGACCAAATCTTTTGCTAACTTTTTTTCAAAAAAATTGATGTCAGTCAAGAAAGAGCGCTTTTGTGGCAGAAAGTAGGGCTTTCCTCTTGCATGAAATCAGCTTTTGCCGTACCTTTGCAGTGCTTTTAGAGAAAAGCGCAGCCCCGGAGAAGGGCAGCTACTTTATTATTAAGGTAAAAAGATTGTTTGAAAGATGAAAAAAGTATTGGTTCTTATTGCTGTCGTGATGATGACGCTTGGCATGAATGCTGAGGTGAAGAACATAAACGCCTTCAGCGAGGTGAAAGTCAATGTCCCCGCACGTGTTCGCGTGATTCGCGGCAGCCAGTATGGCATCAACCTCTCTGCAGAAGACAGCCTGCTCACCAGTGCAATACGTTATTCTGTAGAAAACGGTACACTCTCCATCAACACGATTGATGAAACGTTGCTTCTGGCAGAGGGTAGCGAAGTGGTCATCACCATCACCGCCCCTGAGATGCCTTCTTTTAAGACTGGACGTGATTTTGAGGCACGCACCAAGTCAGTTGATTGATTGAAAAGAAGTTTGTTGTTTGGCCCTTCCGCGATTCTTGACCTGCGGAAGGGCTTTTTTTTATCCCGACGGAAAAAAAGTCCCGTATGCGGGGCGATAAGTGGAAATTTCTTTGTACCTTTGTCGCGCAAAACTAATTTATTGCTATGGCAAAAGGAAAAGTGGATGCCCTCTTGGGTATTGTTTTTGGTGACGAAGGCAAGGGTAAGGTAGTTGACTGCTTTACACCGAAGTATGACATTGTGGCGCGTTTCGCCGGAGGCCCGAATGCCGGACATACCATTATTTTCGAAGGCAAAAAGTTTGTTCTTCGCAGCATCCCCAGCGGCATCTTTGATGAGGGCAAGGTCAACATTATCGGCAACGGTTGCGTAATTGCCCCCGACTTGTTCATGGCAGAGGCCAAGGAGTTGGAAGCTGCCGGCTACGATCTTAAGAGTCGTCTGCATATCTCCAAGCGTGCACATCTCATTTTGCCTACGCATCGTGTGCTGGATCGCGCTTACGAGGCAGCAAAGGGCAAGAACAAAGTCGGTACTACCGGAAAGGGCATAGGTCCCACTTATTCCGAAAAGGCAGCCCGCACTTCTTTGCGTGTCGGAGACATCTTGGAGAATTTCTCCGAGAAATATACCGCATTGAAGAGTCGTCACGAACAAATTCTGAAAGACTTGCACTACACTGACTACGATATCACGGAGGAAGAGCGTTTGTGGCTCGAAGGAGTGGAGTACATGAAGTCGTTCCCTCTTACCGATACCGAAATAGAGCTGCACAAAGCCCTGAAGGCCGGCAAGAGTGTTTTGGCGGAGGGGGCACAGGGCACGATGCTCGACATCGATCACGGTACTTATCCTTTTGTGTCGTCTTCGTCCACTTGCAGTGGCGGTGTCTGCACGGGTCTTGGTGTAGCTCCCAATGCTATCGGTGAGATTTTCGGCATCTTCAAGGCTTACTCCACTCGTGTCGGCAGCGGTCCGTTCCCCGTGGAGCTCTTTGACGAGACTGGCGACAAAATTCGCGAGATTGGCAACGAATACGGTGCAGTGACGGGTCGTAACCGTCGTTGCGGATGGGTGGACCTGGTGGCATTGAAGTATGCCATTGCTCTCAACGGCGTGACGCAATTGATCATGATGAAGTCCGACGTGCTGGACACCTTCGACACCATCAAGGCTTGTGTGGCTTATAAGAAAGACGGTGTTGTGACAGAGGACATGCCCTACGACACGGAAGGCTGGGAGGCTGTCTATGAGGAGCTTCCCGGATGGAAAACGGATCTGACGGGTCTCACTTCGCCGGATCAGTTCCCCAAGGCGTTCCAGAACTACATCGATTATCTGGAGAAGGCTTTGGAGACACCCATAACGATTGTCAGTGTCGGTCCCGATCGTGCCCAAACCATTTCCCGGGCTTAAGAGCGATTTCCGTGCAGCAATGAACGGCATCGCCTCTCAAAAAATGAGAGAGGCGGGGATGTCGTTTCATGTAATCTTCGGCATTGAGTTGCCGCGACTCAGAGAGATTCTGTCGGAGTATGAGCAGGATCGTGCGATGGCGCAAGAGCTTTGGCACGAGAATGTGCGCGAGTCGCGTCTGGCTGCAATTCTACTGACACCGCCGCAGGAGTATCTGGCTGAAGTCGCGGATATTTGGGTCTCAGAATTGCGTACACCGGAAGAGGCTTCACTTTTGGCCATGACGTTGGTTCGTCCGCAGCGCTGGGCCAGCGATTATGCTTTCAGATGGTTGGCATCCGGAAAGGAGCTGTCGATGCTCTGCGGCCTCTACACCCTGTGTCATCTGTTGAGAGGAGGCGCAAAACTGATGCCCGAAAGCGAGGCTGAATTGCGGGACCATTTGGAAGCGATTCCGCAGACGGCGTCCGTCGTGTTGCGAAAGGCCGCTCAGAGTGTGGCGTACTGTTTGGAGTAGCGCAACTGCTGCTCGTCAAACTCTTCGTCGTAACTGACGGTGATGTCCGTAATGTGTCCTTCTGCGTCCGTTACGGGTGTGTAAACAGGATTTACGAAACCTTTGTAGGGACTCAGATGCAGCGCCTCGTAGCGTGAGAGCATTTCTTCGTGCAAATCCGCATCGACGCTGACGGCATAACGCTCCACCAAAGTCTTTGCTGCAGTGAAATCGCCCTCGGATTTGATGCGCTGTATTTCTGCAAGCAACTGTCCGACATATTGACGCAGTGTGATGTAATCGTTGATGCGGAGATAGGTCTTGCCGTCGCGCTTGATGAGTTCAAGTGCCGGAGACATATTGAAACAACGTCCCCAATACTCTGCCTGAGCCAGACACCAATGGGCGATGAGGCTGCGGTTGCGCATGTGGGCTTCTTCGATGACGCGACCCCGTTTGATGCGTACGAGTTGGGTCATCGCGCCGTTCATCATATAGCTGTAATACTGTGCCTTCCAGGCTTCCGCATCGGGTACGAGTCCGAGTTCCGCCATTTTTTTGTCGGCAATATAGTAGAGGCCGAAAAGATCGGCACGTGCTTCTTCTATCGTGGCGCCGTATACGCCGAGCGCGTCGGCATCGACGCCCGGAAGCAGACGCCCGCTGCCGTGTCCGAGACATTCGTGCAAATCGGTGTGGAGGTCGTCGGTCACAGCGCTGTAGCGATCAATTTGTGCTACCGTTCCGGCGTCGATGACAAACTCTTCACGGAATCCGCTGCCTTTGGCGGCCTCTTCGTAGGCGGCCGTTAGATTGCCGATGGTGACGCTTTTGCTGCCGTGTGCGGCCCGCACCCAGTTGGAGTTGGGCAGATTGATGCCGATGGCAGAGGAGGGGTAGAGGTCGCCTCCGAGAATTGCGGCGTTCACAACGCGGGCTGAGACCCCTTTGCACTCTTTCTTCTTGAAGCGTTCGTCCATGGGCGAGTGATCTTCGAACCATTGGGCGTTGGCTGAAAGCAGGTCGGCACGTTTCGTGGCTTCCTTGTCGCGATAGTTTACATAACCTTCCCACGAGGCTTTCAGTCCGAGCGGATCGCCGTAGGTTTCGGTGAAGCCGTTGACGAAGTCCACGAAGCCTTCTGTCTCTTTGACCCATTCGATAGTGTAGCGGTCGAATGTTTCCAGGTCTCCGCTTCTGTAGAACTCCAATAAGAGATCGATGACCTTTTGCTGCTGGGGATTTTCGGCGTATTCGCGTGCTAAAGAAAGTTCCTCGCAGATGTGTTCTATGGCTTGCGTATAGAGTCCGCCGATTCTGTAAATATTCTCGTGCAGAGCACCGTTTTTGTGCTCCAGTCTGGAATTCATGCCGTAGGCTACCGGCTCGTCGGGATTGGGTGCCTGGGCCTTCAGCGTGTTGTAGTAGTCTTCCGCTTCCTGCTGCGTGACGTCTTCGCCGTAGTAATTGGATGCGCTCCCCTGAATCAGATCTTCGCCGCTCTGACACACCCTCTTGGGCATCACTTCCGGATTCATGATGACGTTGACGAGTTCGTCGTCGTCCGTATACTGTCTCAGCCACTCTTCGCTGAATCGGGGCTGGAATTTATCCGTGGAGTAGTGGTGGTGGATGCCGTTCGCAAACCACACCTGACGGATGTAGGTGTGAAAGTCCTCATTGTCCGTTTGGGGCAGAATGCGCTCCAGGAGACGGCGGATGCGCAGGTTGTAGCGTCCGTTTTGGTCCCACAGGATGTCGCGCCCCCAGAGGGCGGCTTCGGAGAGGTGATAGATATAAAGTTTGGTGCGGAGAGGCAGCGCCTCAAATCCGGGCACTTTGTAGTGCAATATCTGAATGTCGGCGAATTTTGTCATGTGCAGTTCAGAAGAGCCTCGCGTCCGTCCTGCGGGCGCCGCTCATTCCTTATAGAATTGTTTTCTGTATTCTTTAGGTGTCATCTTGGTGCGCTTGTAGAAGGCGGTATAGAAGCTCTGGCGGGTCAGGTAGCCCACTTCTGCACCGATCTCCTCAACGTTTTTGTCGCGGAAATGACGGTCGGAGAGCATATATTGTGCTTCGCGTATGCGCATGTCGTTCACCATCTGGGAGAAGTTGTCGCGGTATCTCAGATTGATGACGGAGGACAGGCAGCGGGTGTTCACACCGATCTCCTTGGAAAGGGAGCTGGCGGAATACTCTTTGTCACGGTACTTTTTCTCGATCACAAGTTTTTGGAGAATCTGGCTGTACACCCGTTCTACGTATTCCACGCTGTGCAGGGTCAGGTACTCGGGGTTTTTCTCCTTTTTCGCTTTGATGTTGTACTTGCTCATAGTTTGGTGTGTGTTGTGTGTGTTGTTGTGTGTACTCTGTTTCAGGAGCTCATTTTTATGTGAATCTCCAGTCTCGCGAGTTTTATTGCTGTTTCTTTTTGTTCCCTTATTAAGTTTTCCAATTCCATATCTGCCTTGACCGTCAGTGAAGAAAGTTCTTCGGGACGCAGGGCGCCGGTTTCTCCTTCGAGGCGTTCAAGTTGTTTTCTTAGCTCTTCCACGCGGGCCTCCATTGAGGCAACGTCCACGCGCGTCTGCAGCACCTCGTCGCGATGTTTGCTCCAGGGGTGATCGCCCGTGAGGATATCCTCCAGCTGGACGTATTGCAGCGGTGCGTGATCGGCGCTGTATTGATGCAGCCAGAGATCCACCTGGCTTTGCATCTGTTCCATGCGTTTCTTGCGCGCCTCGTCGATTTCGTGTATGGCTTCCACGCGGCCCGCGTTTCTTTGGGCTTCGAGGCATTTGTCCTGATAGCTGTCGATGTAGCCCTGCAGTGTTTCCAACTCCTGAGTGAAGGCTTCTTTTTTCTTATTATAATAGTCTTCCGGACGACTGCCGTCGGGTGTTATTCCCGTGAGATTCTGCCGCAACTGCTGGCGCAGATGGTTCATGTTGATAATCTGCTCGCTGAAGCGTTCGGCGCGCTCCTCCTGCCAGTGGAGCTCTTCCTTGCGGTCTGAGAGTTTGGTCTCGAGAATGTCGATGTTGTGGGCCATTTCCGCCACGCGCTCTTTGTGCGTTTCCCAGTCGAGCTTCATGGTCTCGATGCGCTGGATCACGGCGGAGGGATCTTTCTCAAACGTGGTGTACCAGTCGTGCAGCGAAATGATGTTCTGCAGCTGTTCGTAGAGCATGAGGTAGGCCTCTTCCATCTCTTTCTCCTCCGCCTTGAAGTGCTCCAACTGATCCAGATGCACCTCATAGGCCACGTTGAGCCCGGCAATCTGGCGTAAGAGCTCGTCGCGCTCATTGCCCAGGTTGTTCATCGTCTTGGTGAGGCTTGAGAGCCGATCCTTTTTCACCGTGCTGTCTTCTTGTGTGGTGTCGATGCGCAGGGCGTTGATGGCTTCCAGCTGGTGCTGTATCTGCTGATCGATGACGATAGTCTTTTCGCGCAGCTGATTCAGGGCGGCGGTTTCTTTTTCCAGTCCCACCTTCACTTCGTCCACCTTTTTGCCCACTTGCACGCGGCTCTGTTTGAGCGACTGCATGCGCTGCAGGCGGGTGAGCACCACGCTGACCTTCTCCAGCATGTCGAGATGACCCACCAGAGGTCCTTTCTCCATGCGGTCGAGCTCTTTTTTCTTCAGCGCCGTCTGCTCTTCCAGCTGTCGCACGATTTGCTCGCTTTCGGTCCTGTGCTGTGTGATTTGGTCGGCGAGGTTCTCCAGATTGGCGATGTTTTGCTCCAACACCTCCAAGGCGCCTTCGTGATGACGGCTGGAGCAGAGTGTTTCAGCAGCGTCTTCCATCGACTTCTTGCGGCTTTCGATGCCGGAGAGGTTTTGTGCAATCTGCTTTCTGGCTTCCACCACGAAGCGGTCGAGCTCTTTGCCGGTGGTGATGGTCTTGTGGGAGAGCTGCATGCTCTCTTTGGTGTCCTCGCGCATCAGGCTTAGGCGCACGACGGGCGTCGTGATGCTTTCAATGGATTCGTAGCGCTTCATCTGTGCGACCTCGGGCGCCAGAGTGGCTTCTTTGCGGCGAAGCTCCTTCAACTGCTCGAGCAGCGAACTGTATTGGGCATACACTTCGCCATATTGCAGCAGGGCGTCTTTCAGGCGTATCACGCGCTGAATACTTTCGCCTATGTGGTTGAGGCGGGTTTCCTCAAGTCCGAGTCTGCTTTTCAGTTCTCTGTCGGTCAGTTGTTCCATTCTGCTCTGAAAATCGCTGCAAAAGTAAGAAAAAAATCGCACATATAAAAAAAACTTGTCTTTCGGGACGGCGTTTTGGCCTTTTTTTTGTACTTTTGCATGAAAATTGAGATATTTTTAGAGTAATTGTATTAATAATCAGTCAAAATGAAGCCCTCAATACCCAAAGGAACGCGCGACTTCGGCCCTCAGGAGATGGCCCGCCGCAACTATATCTTCAACACCATTCGTCAGGTATATTCTCTCTATGGTTTTCAGCAGATAGAAACGCCGGCGATGGAGAACCTCTCCACGCTGATGGGAAAATACGGCGAAGAGGGCGACAAATTGCTCTTCAAGTTGCTCAACAGCGGCGACTTCCGTCAGGGCATCACCGCCGACGACTGGACGGGCGACACCATCGGTCATCTCACTTCGCGTCTTTCGGAGAAAGGACTTCGCTACGACCTTACGGTGCCTTTTGCGCGCTACGTCGTGCAGCATCGCGAGGAGCTTCAGCTGCCGTTCCGCCGCTATCAGATTCAGCCCGTATGGCGTGCAGACCGTCCGCAGAAGGGGCGCTATCGCGAATTTTATCAGTGCGACGCCGACGTCGTGGGCAGCAATTCGCTGCTCAACGAGGTGGAGCTCATGCAAATCGTCGATACGGTGTTCACCCGTTTGGGCGTGCGCGTTTGTATTAAGGTAAACAACCGCAAAATCCTCTCCGGCATTGCAGAAGTCATCGGTCAGGCCGACAAGATCGTCGACATCACGGTGGCTATTGACAAGCTGGACAAAATCGGCCTCGAAGCCGTCAACGAGGAGCTGCGTCAAGACGGACTGCCCGAAGAGGCTGTGGAGAAGCTGCAGCCCATCATCAAGCTCAGCGGCACCAGTGCCGAAAAGATTGCCGTGATGCGCGAGGTGCTCGCCGGCAGCGAGGTGGGGCAGAAGGGCGTCGATGAGGTTGAATATGTGCTGAATACGTTGAGCGGAGAGAACGCTCTGAAGAATCCGATCGAACTGGATCTGACGCTGGCGCGCGGTCTCAACTACTACACGGGCTGCATCTTCGAGGTGAAGGCGCTCGATGTGGAGATCGGTAGCATCACCGGCGGCGGTCGCTACGATGACCTGACGGGCATCTTCGGCATGCCCGGACTTTCGGGTGTCGGTATTTCCTTCGGCGCCGATCGCATCTACGATGTGCTCAACCAGCTGGAGCTCTATCCCGAAGAGGTGCTGACGTCCACGCAGCTGCTTTTTGTCAACTTCGGCGAACGGGAGACGCAGTATCTGCTGCCCGTCATCGGTCGTTGTCGTGAAGCCGGCATACGCTGCGAGATTTATCCCGACGCCGTCAAGATGAAGAAGCAGATGCAATACGCCAACGCCAAGGGTGTGCCCTTCGTGGCCATTGCCGGCGAGACGGAAATCGGTGAGGGCAGGGTGACGCTCAAGAATATGCTCACTGGCGAACAACAGCAGCTTACGCCCGAAGAGCTTGTGGAGGCCGTGAAATGATTTTGTTATAAATAAATGATTGAAACATATGGAGTTCAAAGAAGTTGTTAAAGCGCGTTATTCATGTCGTAGCTACATCGATCGTCAGGTCTCGGAAGAAGCCCTGAAGGCCATTCTGGAGGCCGGCCGTCTGGCCCCGACGGCGAAGAATCTGCAGGAGCATCACGTCTATGTGCTGCAGAGCGAAGAGGCTCTGGCCAAAGTGGACGCCTGGAGTCATTGCCGCTTCGGCGCGCCTACGGTGCTGGCCGTTACCTACGACAAAAACAACGTCTACACTTATCCCGGCAGCAGCCGTCAGTCGGGCATTGAGGATGCCGCCATTGTGGCCACACACATGATGCTGGCCGCCAAAGACGAGGGCGTAGACAGCTGCTGGCTCAACGCCGTACATATGGACGAACTCCACGAAGCACTCGGACTTCCGGAGAATGAGGACATCGTGATGCTGCTCGACTTGGGCTACGCTTCGCTCGAAGGTCTCAAGCCCGCGTGGCGTCATTTCGAGCGCAAACCGCTCTCGGAGACCGTCACCTTTATGTAAATTCGTTCTACAGGACTTGCATTGGAAAAATCATGACATTGCCTCTGACTGCCAAAACGGTGCTTTGGGGGAGAAATGTTAAATCGCGTAACACGTTGACATAGAGCCTGTTGCAAAATTTCAGAGCCTTAAAAGCCCCTTTTCAGCCTCCCCTCAGAGACCGACCAGACTCCCTTCAGAGGCCACAAATGTTAAAACGAAGGGCGGTTTTTGAGGCCGGGCTGATCGGAAGATGCAGCATTAAGACTTGCCGGCTTGTTTTACTTTAACATTTCGGACGCCCGATTTTTGCAGTATTTCTTGCGGCCTTGGTTGTGGAGAAAAAGCGGAGTGGGGGGACAACAAAAAAACTTCGGACCGAAATCCGAAGTTTTATTTGTGGAGAATATCGGAATCGAACCGATGACCTCTTGCATGCCATGCAAGCGCTCTAGCCAGCTGAGCTAATCCCCCAATAATTTCGTGCATTCCTTAAGTAAAAGCCGCCTGCTTTATCCGAAATGCGCTGCAAAGGTATGACAATTCTTTGATTTAACCAAATTTTTGGAGCAGAAAATTTAGTTTTGTGGACAAAAAGTTGTATCTTTGTCCCCGATGTATATATAAATAATGAATTGATATCATGAAAAGAACATTTACTCTCTTTTGTCTTGTGCTCTTGGCGACGCTCGTGTCGCTTGCCGAGAAAGTTTCCCCGACTGAAGCCCTGCAGGCGGCCTTGCCCTACATGAAGAGCGCTGATGCCACGCTGCAGCGTCAGGCCCGTGCCGGCAGCGCCGAGCAACCCGTCTATATCTTCTCGCGCGGTGCCGGAGAGGGTTTCGTCATCGTCTCGGGCGACAATTCGCTGCCGCTCGTGCTCGGTGTGGCCGATTCGGGCGACTGGAACGAGGACGATATGCCCCCTCTGTTGCTCCAGTGGGTGAAGATGTACGAGCACTATGTGGACAGCGTGCAGCGCAACGGCGGTGCTCCGGCGCGTCAGGCCCGAGCTTCGGTTTATCCCAAGAATATCTCCCCGCTGATCAAGTCGCACTGGCACCAGAGCGCGCCCTACAATAACCGTTGCCCCCAGAGGGCCGACGGCGGCGGCAGGGCCGTGACGGGCTGTGTGGCTACAGCGGCCGCTCAGATTGCCTATTACTGGCGCAACGAAGGCGTGAACGCTGAGACGCAATCCTCGACGAAATACGGCTACTGGAGCCCTGATGCGCCTGTGACTCAGAGCGATGTGATTCCCAAGGGCACCAAGTTCATGTGGGAGCTGATGCTTGATTCTCCTCACAGCGGTACTACTACGGCTGCGCAGCGCGATGCTGTTGCCGTGCTCTGTGCCGTGATGGGTTTTGACGCCGAGTTGTCCTACGGCGCCAGCACCGGCGGCTTTATCTGGAACGAAATCGATGTGTTCAAGAAGCAGATCGGCCTCAATGGCGGCACGCACATCTGGAAATACAACACCACACAGACCAATTTCGAGACCCTCTGCGCCAACGATCTGGGTCTCGGTCATCCCATCCTCTATGCCGGCTACAATGAAGATCAAACTGCCGGTCATGCCATCGTGATGGACGGCTACAGGACCTCCGACAACTCCTTCCACTTCAACTTCGGCTGGGGCGGATCGGGCGACGGCTACTATCAGCTCATCGACGGCAGCGTGGGCGGTTACGGCTACAACGAGAGTGTCGTCTACGGCATCTATTCGCCCAACATGGACCGCACGCTGGAGGTGACGCCCGTGGAGGAAACCTTCTATCAGTATTTGCCCAACCACCTCAACGTGAAGGTGTACAACGGCAGCTCTATGGCCCTCAAGGGCGCTTATCTCTTTGCCAGCGCCACCGCCTCACTTCCGGATCACTACACTTTGGCCGACGCCATTGCCTCGCATCCCGGATCTCTGAGCAACGGCGCTACGTGGGAGACAACGGCCGTCTATCAACCCACCACATACAATACGGCCGGCGGCATCTATTTCCTCATCACCGACGAGAATCTCAGCGTGCTCTATTGCACGAAGAAGGGCAAGCCGGTCAGTCTCACCAGGTGCAATCTCACGCTGAATCAAATGCATATCGGTGACGGCGTGGCTTCGAGCGAAAGCTTCAACTACGGAGGAGAGGAAGTCACACGCACCGTCTACCGTGTGGGCAACAACAACGAGGTGCATGTGGACGCCCGCCTGACCAACACCGGCACCCTGCGTCAGCGTCCTACCGTCTGCCTGCCTTATGCCGAAGCCATCATCTATCGTGTGGAGGCCGACGGCAGCGTGACGAAGGTGAAAAACAACTCGTCCGACAACGGCCTCTTCGCCGCCAACGAGGAGAAGCTTATCGGTTTTGACTTTGCCGGTTTGGAGAAAGATGTGCTCTACAAGGCCTCTCTCGCGCCCGTGATTTACAACGGCAACAATCCCGCATCCACCAAACTGCTTTATGAGGCCTCGGAAGACACCGTCGCTTTCTTCCGTCTCGTGGGCAGCGATATGAACATTGATATTGAAGGCCGTCACGCCACCGTCAGCGGCACAGGCTTCAGTCCCTATGCCTATCGTCTGCTTATGGCCAACGAGGAGATCGGCAGCGTCGACGTACGGAGCTACACCGGAGGTTTCCCTGCTGATGTTCCTGCTCCGGCCAATCCCAACGTGGTTTTCTATGCTGCTTCCGAGGCCCAGATGAGCGGCCGCAATGTGGTCGTTGACGGCCTGTGCAAGGAGCTCGTGCTGCAGGTGGGTCACAACTTCGATCCCGCCGCTTCGTTCACGGCAACGAAGGCTACCGTAGTGGGAGAGAATGTGCTCTGCACGAATGATTCCTACTATTGGAACACGCTCGTTCTGCCCTTCGAGATGCCTGTGCCTACGGGTGTTCTGGCCCGTCGTTTCACCGGCCCCACCGCCACGACGGAGTCTTGCTGCCCCACATTCTACGCCGGCACGCCTTACGTATATCTCACGCTGGACGACATTGATTTTACGGCGGAGAACGTCGCCGTGAAGAGTCTGGCAGACATGCCGGCCTCCACCGGCTACATGAGCTTCATCGGCACCTTTGTCAACTTCCCCGCCGACGGCACTTCGCAGGCCGTCACCACCGGCACCGCAATGGCCTTCCCCGAGGCCGGAACGGAGGTGAAGGCTCTTACGGCCTACAGAACTGTGGCCTGTTCTTTGGCCAATATGGCAGGTGCCGTTCGTGTGGACAGCAAGATGCACAGTTTTGTGCAGGCTATCGTTGCCGCCCGCGAGACGCTGGAGCTCTATCGCGAGGAGCGCAGCGCGGCCGATATTGCCACTTTCGAGGAGGCCATCGCTACGGCCGAACAGCAGATGACGGCCATGCCCGAGACGTTCCAGGAACGCTCACAACTTTACGATGCCATCACGGCAGCCACTCAGACTTACGCCAATGCCACTCCGTTGGCTGTATCTGAACTTAAGGCCGACGGCAAGGAGAGCGCCGGCGATGCTGCAATCTACGACATCAACGGCCGCCGTCTGAAGGCTGTACCCGAGAAGGGCTTCTATATCATTAACGGTAAAGCATATATTAAGTAAAGGTGAAAATATTGAAATTCTACAGCGCCAGATTCGTGGCGGCCGCTCTGATGGCTGTCGCAACAACGATGCTTTTGAACGCCCAGTCTTTTGAAGACGAGATGCCCCGATTGATAGGGCGTCCCGATTGTTTCCTTGACGAGGCGGAGGATGTGTTCGTCTTGCAGCATCGCACCAAGCGTCAGTCCGACGCTCCGATGCGCTCCTTCGGCACGCCGCGTATTCCGGTCATCCTGGCTCAATTCACCGACGTGAAGGACAGCCTGTTCTACAACACGGAAGACTTTGGCCGGTGGAAGGAAAACATCAACCCTTTCTTCAACGGCAACGCCGACGGTACGCCCTTTGTCATCAACGGCTTCTATCTGGCGTCCATGAAGGATTACTTCAAGCAGCAGAGCGACGGCCAGTTCGTGCCGGAATTCGTGCTGCTCGATCCGGTTACGCTTCCCAATGAGCGCGCCTATTACGTGTCGCGCCGCTCGTCCCATTTCACGCCTGAGGTGCTTAAGCTGATGGCGGAGCAGATCGACGACGTGAGTCAGTTTGACAGTAACGGCGACGGTGTCGTTGATATGGCGCTGGTGGTCTTTGCCGGCTCTTCCCGCAATTTGACGGGAGTGGCCGATGCGCTTTGGGCCTGGGAGAACTCCACAGCCACCACCGTGACGCGCAGCGACAACACCAAGGTGACGTTCGCCTGCAAGGTGAACATTCCCAACCAGTATTTTGAAGACGGCAAGCCTCACGCCTACGTCCGTCCCACCATCGGTGTTCCCTGTCACGAGTTCTGCCACGCTCTCGGACTGCCGGATTTCTACGACACCAAAACTACCAGAACCGCGCCGGGTATGGACGTGTGGAGCCTGATGGACTACGGTGAAAACCTGAACAACGGCTATTGCCCCACCAACCTCAATGCGGTGGAGCGCGACTACATGGGATGGCGTGCCCTCGAAGTGCTCGATCCTCTGCAACCCCGTACGCTGCACCTCACGGCATTGGGTGAAGGCGGTGTGGGCTATAAGCTCGTCAATGCCGCCAATCCCAACGAGTGTTATGTGCTCGAGTGCCGCAACACCAACAGCAAGGACTGCGACTACTATCTGCTCAATTCTGCCTCCTGGATGAACAATCACATGGGGCTCATCGTCTACCACCAAACTTTGGACAACACTTGGGACAACAACACCGTCAACAACGACGTCAACAAGCAGCGCATGACCATTGCGCCTGCCAACAACCTGTTTCAGCTGATTGACGACATTGTCAAGCAACAGGGTTGGAATGTCTATCGTGACGAGATTCGCGGACACGTTTATCCCGGCACATCCGACAATACGGAGTTGACCGACACGAGTGTGCCGGCTTCCGTGGTGTTCACAGGCGATGTTTTGGGCCAACCCGTCTACGATATTGAGATGGACGACGAAAATCACATCCATCTGAAATACATGCCGCGCGGCACACTCGACGCTCCTTCCGTGTTCAGCTCCACTGCGGATCTCCATCATGTCACACTGGCCTGGGACGCTCCCGAGAATGCCGATCTTTACCGCTTGGAGTATCAGGTGGACGAGCTCGAGGCGGTGACGGTGGACAGTCTGGAGAATACTTCTTACGAGCTGGGTGCTCTTGCTGCCAACACTAATGTGCGCTATCGTGTCAAGGCCATGAACGACGAGTGGCGCAACAGCTCCTTCTCCGAATGGCAGACGATCAGCACACCCACCGATGTGGCTACTTTGCGCACACCCAGGAGCGAGCAGACTGTTGATGTATATTCCCTCACTGGCATTCAAATGGGCCGTTGCATGCGCAGTCAGATTGCCCGCTATGTGAGAGGCCGTGGAGGGATTGTCATTGTGAGATATGCCGATGGCAGCACAGAAAAGGTTTTTGTCCGGTAAAATTCCTCTTTTGTTTGCCGTCTGGCTGCTGAGTTTCTCTGCTGTAGCGCAGGAAAGGATCCGCTGTCGGGCTCCTTTGCCTCCGATACAAAAAAACGTTTCGTGCGCCAATGCCCGTGGTCTGGCCGGACAACTCTCTGACGTCCCTGAGACGAAACACGGGCTGGTGCTGCTGATAGAGTTCTCCGATGTCGCCTTCACAATGGACGATCCGCAGACTTATTACGAGGCGTTCTTCAACGAAGAGGGCTTTAACGTTGACGGTAACGAGGGCAGTGTGCGTGATTATTATTGGGCGCAGAGCCATGAGCGTTTCGATGTGAATTTCGACGTCTGCGGTCCCTTTAAACTGTCGCGTTCGTATGCCTATTACGGTCAGAATGTTCCGGACGGCAGCGATCTTCATCCGGCGGAGATGATTCAGGAGGCGCTTGACATGTTCTTTGCCGAGGACCCCGGGCGCGACTTCAGCCGTTATGATTGGGACGGTGACGGCTATGCCAACATTGTCTTTGCCCAATACGCCGGGAGAGGAGAGAATTATCTCACCTCTAAGCCCTCTTTGATGTGGCCTCACATGTTCACGTTTACCCTTCAGAAAGAGTACTACAACGACGGCGTGGGGCCTAAATCAGTCGGCGGCACCGTCTTTGATACCTATGCCTGCAGTTGTGAGTTGCACGGCAGTACGGGGACGAAGATTGACGGCGTCGGAGTGGCCTGTCACGAATTCATGCATGCCCTCGGCGTCCCCGACACTTATGCTCAAAAAATGAATGTCGGCAAACCGTTGGAGGACTATGACCTCATGGATACTGGCAACTATATGAACGAATGCCACACGCCGGGCTCTCTGTCGGCCTACCACAAGCTGCTGCTCGGATGGGTGGATCCCGTTGAGATTTCGTCGCCCTGCAAGGTGGCTGCCATGATGCCGACAATATCTTCTTCCGAAGTCTATGTGCTCTATAATGTGAGCGACCGCAACGAGTGTTTTGTCCTGGAGAATCGCCAGAAGATTTCCTGGGACCGGTATCTGCCGGCATCGTGTTTCACCGTGACGCACGTGGATTATAATTTGGAGGATTGGGCCAAGAAGCATGTTAATGTCGATCCTAATCATCCTCGCATGAGTCTGGTGGAGTCTGCGGACTGGGAGAGTCTGCCTCTTTTCAACACGCCGCCCGAAGTGCTTCCTCTGGCTATTGCCGGTGTGAAGTCCACGGGTCAGTATATCTCTTTTGAAGTGAAGAAGGAGGGCACCGGCATTAGCGAACTTCCTGAAATCGGATTCGAAGAAGGAGCGGAGCGCTATGACCTTTTGGGACGAAAAATCCCCTCAGGACAACGCCCGAGGGGATGGTATATCGAAGGAGGGAAACTTCGCTTACCAGGCAAATAAGGGATAGCCTGCCATGATGGCGTTCACCTCGCTGCGTACGGCGGCGATGTTCTGCTCGTTCTCGGGATCGTTGAGCACGCGCTCGATGAAGGCGGCGATCTGCACCATCAGGTCTTCCTTCGCACCGCGTGTGGTGATGGCGGGAGTGCCCAGACGGATACCGCTGGTCTGGAAGGCGCTGCGTGAATCGAAGGGCACCATGTTCTTGTTGGCCGTGATGTCGGCGGCAACCAGAGCCTTCTCTGCCACCTTACCCGTCAGATCGGGATACTTGGAGCGCAGATCCACCAGCATGGAGTGATTGTCCGTGCCGCCGGACACGATGTTGAAGCCGCGCTTGATGAGCTCTTCGGCCAGACAGGCAGCGTTCTTCTTCACCTGCAGGGCGTATTCTTTCCACTCGGGCTTCAGACATTCGCCGAAGGCCACGGCCTTGGCGGCAATGACGTGCTCCAGCGGGCCGCCCTGAATGCCGGGGAATACGGCGCTGTTGAGCAGGGCCGACATCATCTTGATTTCGCCCTTGGGCGTGGTCTTGCCCCAGGGGTTCTCGAAGTCCTTGCCCATCAGGATGATGCCGCCGCGGGGACCGCGCAGCGTCTTGTGGGTGGTGGAGGTCACGATGTGGGCATACTTGACGGGGTTGTCCAGCAGTCCGGCGGCAATCAGACCGGCGGGATGAGCCATGTCGATCATGAGGAGTGCACCGACGCTGTCGGCAATCTGACGCATGCGCTTGTAGTCCCACTCACGGCTGTAGGCGGAGCCGCCGCCGATGATCAGCTTGGGCTTGTGTTCCTGAGCCAGGCGCTCCATCTCGTCATAGTCCACACGGCCGGTCTCCTTGTTGAGGTTGTAGCCAACGGGCTTGTAGATGATGCCGGAGGTGTTCACCAGAGAGCCGTGGGAGAGGTGGCCTCCGTGATCCAGGTTGAGGCCCATGAAGGTGTCGCCGGGATTGAGGCATGCCAGAAATACTGCAGCATTGGCCTGTGCGCCGGAGTGGGGCTGCACGTTGGCGTATTCTGCACCGAACAGCTTGCAGATGCGCTCGATGGCCAGGCTTTCCACTTCGTCCACCACCTGACAGCCGCCGTAGTAGCGCTTGCCGGGATATCCCTCGGCGTATTTGTTGGTGAGGCACGATCCCATGGCCTGCATCACTTCGTCGCTGACAAAGTTTTCCGATGCGATCAGTTCGATGCCACGGAGTTGACGCTCATTTTCCTTTTTGATGAGGTCAAATACAACAGAATCTCTTTCCATAAACGTTTATTATTGTTGTTCAACGATTTTTACTTCCGAAAGGGGGAGGTCTTTGTTGCAGTAGCAGCACTGCAGGATGCCCATCTCACGGTTGGCCACACGGAAGCGTGTGCGCATGGGCTCATTGTTGGTGATGCATTTGGCGTTCGGGCAGTGCACGATGCCTTCCAGCATGTCCGGCATTTCCACCTGACGCTTTTCCACCACTTCGTAGTCGCGGATGAGGCAGAGTGTGACGTTGGGCGCCACTACAGAGAGCTGGTTCAGCTCCTCATCGGTGAAGAATTTGTCGGCAATCTTGATGATGCTTTTGTGACCCTGGTCGGTGACTTTGCTCTTGAGGTTGAAGCCGACGGTGACGGCGGTCTTCATACGTTCCAGATGGAGCAGGCTGACAACGTCGAAAAGCTTGTCACTCGGAATGTGGTCGATCACCGTTCCGTTTTCAATGGCTGCAACGAGTAGTTCTTTTCTTTTCATTGTGCAATGGTGTTTCAGGCTTTCATGACGTCATCCAGGGTGATGCCGAGTGCGTCGCAGATGAGCGCCTCTCTCGCATAGAGTCCGTTGCGGGCCTGCTGGAAATAGTAGGCGTAGGGCGTGTCGTCGATGCAGTATTCTATCTCGTTCACGCGCGGCAGCGGATGGAGGATTTTCAGGTTCTCGCGTGCCTTTGTCAGCATGTTCAGCTTCAGCAGGTAGCGGTCTTTGACGAGTTCGTATTCGTCGAGATCCACAAAGCGCTCCTTTTGCACGCGCGTCATATATAAGATGTCGGCGCCGCTGATTGTTTCGGCGTTGAAGTCCGAGTGCTCGATGTAGCGGATGCCGTGGTCGTCGCAGTATTTTTTGTAGACGGCGGGCATGGCCAGCTCTTCGGGGGCGATGAAGTGGAATGTGGGGTTGAAGTGGCGCATGGCCATCAGCAGGGAGTGCACGGTGCGTCCGTATTTCAGGTCGCCTACCAGATAGATGTCCAGGTTGTCCAGACGGCCCTGGGTCTGATAGATGGTGTAGAGGTCGAGCATCGTTTGCGAGGGGTGCTGGTTGGCTCCGTCGCCGGCGTTCACAATGGGCACGGGGGCAACCTCCGAGGCGTATTGTGCGGCACCTTCCAGATAGTGACGCATCACGATGAGGTCTGCGTAGTTGGAGACCATCATGATGGTGTCCTTCAGCGTCTCTCCCTTGGTGCCGCTGGTCACCTTCGGGTCGGCGAATCCGATCACTCTGGCGCCGAGTCTGTTGGCTGCGGTCTCGAAGGAGAGTCGGGTTCTGGTCGAAGGCTCAAAGAAGAGGGTGGCTACCACCTTTCCTTCGAGCAGGCGTCTGTTGGGATTCTGTTCGAAGGCCGAGGCCATTTTGATGAGATATTCGATTTTTTCGCGCGAATGGTTGGCAATCGTCACCAAACTTCTGTTCTCCATTGTGGTTGTTTCTCTTGATGCGAGTGCAAAGGTACGAAAAAGTTGAGAGTTGTGCACTTATACAAGGTTGTTTTTTTTGCAATTTCGATATTTTGTCGTAACTTTGCGGGGAGAATTGACAGAGTACATTTTCCATGCGAAAGAAAGTTATCATATTTTTGTGGAGTCTGCTGGTGTTTTTCTGGCTGGCATTGGGCTGTGCGTTCTATGCTGTTTGGGAGGGCTATATCGGCTATATGCCCGAGCTTCAGCAGCTTCAGAACCCCGTGAACAAGTTCGCCTCGCAGATTTTTTCTGCCGACGGCCAGCTGATCGGCACCTGGAGCTATTCCGAGGGCAATCGCATCTTTGTGTCCTACAAGGATTTGCCGCCCGCATTGGTCAATGCTTTGGTGGCCACTGAGGACGAGCGCTTCTTCGTGCATTCGGGTATTGACTTCAAAGCGCTTCTGCGCGCTGTTGTCAAGCGCGGCATCCTCAAGCAGAAGAGCGCCGGCGGCGGCAGCACCATCACACAGCAGTTGGCCAAGCAGCTCTACAGTGCCAGAGCCAAGAGCACCTTCGAGCGTCTGCTCCAGAAACCCATCGAATGGGTGATTGCCCTGAAGCTCGAGCGCTACTACACCAAGGAGGAAATCATCACAATGTATCTCAATTACTTCGATTTCCTCCACAATGCCGTGGGCATCAAGACGGCCGCACGCACCTATTTCGGCAAGGAGCCCCGCGATCTCACGGTGGACGAGTGTGCTGTCCTGGTGGGCATGTGCAAGAATCCCTCGCTGTTCAATCCCGTCCGTGTGCCGGAGCGCTGCCGCGAGCGACGCAATGTGGTGCTCGACCAGATGCTCAAGGGCGGCTACATCACCGATGCGGCGCATGATTCCCTCCAGCAGAAAGACCTCGTGCTGGATTTCCACCGTGTGGACCACCGTCAGGGTCACGGCACCTATTTGCGTGAATACCTGCGCCGTGTGCTTATGGCCAAGCGGCCTTCGCGCAGCGACTACGCTTCGTGGCAGGCGCAAAAATTTTTCGAAGACTCTTTGGCCTGGGAGACGGATCCGCTCTACGGTTGGTGTAACAAAAACGTGAACGCCAACGGCAATCACTACAATATCTACACCGACGGCCTGAAAATTTATACCACGGTGGATTCCCGCATGCAGACCTATGCCGAAGAGGCGGTGCAGAAGCATGTTGTAGAGACTCTGCAGCCCATTTTCTCCCGTGAGCAGACGACGCTGAAGAACCGCCCTTATGCCAACGACGTGCCCACAGAGCAGGCGCAGCGCGACCTTCAGCGCGCCATCCGTCAGAGCGCCCGTTGGGCCATCATGCGCCATGCGGGCTATAGCGAGCAGGATATTGAACTCAGCTTCCGCATTCCCACAGAGATGACGATCTATACACCTCACGGTGAGGTGGATACGCTGATGTCGCCATTGGACTCTCTGAAGTATTATAAAGGTTTCCTGCGCACTGGTTTTGTCTGTATGGACACCCACACGGGCCATGTGAAGGCTTATGTCGGCGGCACCGACTACGCTCACTTCCAATACGATATGGCAGGGCAGGGCAGACGTCAGGTGGGTTCTACCATCAAACCCTATCTCTACTCCCTGGCGATGGAGAACGGCTTCTCTCCCTGTGATGTGGCGCCCAACGTGGCTCACACCTATCATGTCGGCGATCAGACCTGGACGCCCCGCAACTCTTCCAAGGCCCGCATCGGTGAGATGGTGACGCTTAAGTGGGGGCTGGCCACGTCCAACAACTGGATTTCCGCCTGGCTTCTCAACCAGATGTCGCCTTCGGCTTTTGTGCGTCTGATTCATGAGTTCGGCATTCTCAACCGCGACATCGTACCCTCGCTCAGCCTCTGTCTGGGCCCCTGTGACATCTCCGTCATTGAGATGGTGGGTGCCTATACGGCGTTCCCCAACCGCGGCGTGCGCCGTCAGCCGGTTTTCGTCACCCGCATCGAGGACGGCAGCGGCAATGTCGTGGCCAATTTCTCGCCCCGTGTCCACGAGGTGATCAGCGAGCAGGCCGCCCTTAAGATGATTATTCTCATGCGCGGCGTCATCGACGGCGGTACGGGCGGCCGCATGCGTTTCCGTTACGGCATCAAGGCGCCTATGGCGGGCAAGACCGGCACCACCAACGACAACTCCGACGGCTGGTTTGTGGGCTACACGCCCTCGCTGAGCTTCGGCGCCTGGGTGGGCGGTGACGAGCGCGACATCCATTTTGCTTCCATGGCCAACGGTCAGGGTGCTTCTTCGGCCCTTCCCGTGGTGGCTCTTTTCCTGCAGAAAGTCTTTGCCGACCCGAATTTGCCCTATAAAGAAGACGAGCAGTTCAACGTTCCCGCAGACTTCGATCCCTGCGTGTCGGTATACGAAGAGGACAGGGGCGACGGCGAAGAGACGACAGAGATATTGGAGTAACTGAATATGAAGACTATAGGCATTATTCCTGCCCGCTATGCGAGCACGCGTTTTCCGGCCAAACCCCTGGCCGTGTTGGGTGGCAAGCCCGTGATTCAGAGGGTCTATGAACAGGTGTCCGGCGTCTTGGACGACGTCCTTGTTGCGACGGACGACGAGCGCATCTTCCGGGCCGTGGAAGGCTTCGGTGGCAAGGTCTGCATGACTTCCACCTCGCATCGCAGCGGAACGGACAGAATCAGAGAGGCTTATGAGAATTTGGGGCAGCCATACGATGTGGTGGTTAACATCCAGGGCGACGAACCTTTTATCCAGGCTTCGCAGATTCGTACGGTGGTCTCCTGCTTCGACGATCCGGCTACTCAGATTGCCACGCTCGTGAAGCCTTTTGAGCCTGCTGACGGCTGTGCGGCTCTTTTCAATGTAAACTCTCCCAAAGTGGTGGTTGACAACGAGATGCGTGCGCTTTATTTCTCCCGCAGTGTGATTCCTTATCTGCGCGGTGTGCCTCAGGAAGATTGGCTCTCGCGTCACACGTTTTACAAGCATATCGGGCTCTATGCCTACCGTAGCGATACCTTGTTGGAAATCACCCGTTTACCCCAGTCTTCACTGGAGCTTGCAGAGTCGCTCGAACAGCTGCGCTGGCTGCAGAACGGCTATGTCATCAAAGTGGGTGTTTCCGACGTTGAAACCATCGGCATTGACACCCCGGAAGATTTGGCCCGCGCCGAAGAATTCTTAAAACAATTAAAAAAATAAGCAAAAATTTGTGTAATTCGTGAAATTGTCGTACCTTTGTGCGCAGTAAACGAATTATTTAATGACGGCAGGTCATACACTATACAGCTTCTTTTTGCGTTGTGCTCTGACAGCCCTCATTGTTTTCTTTTCTCTCCCGTCTTATTCCCAGCAGATCACTGTAGGCACTTACACGTTCCCCGATAGGAGCGAGTATCAGGGCGAGATGTTCCGCGGCAAGCCTTACGGCAAAGGCACGACGACGTTCCCCAACGGAGACCGCTACACCGGCGAATACGTCAAGGGCAAGCGTCAGGGCCACGGCGTTTACCAGTTCTCTGATGGCGAGCGCTATGAGGGCGAATGGTTTCAGGACCAGCAGCACGGTCAGGGCACGTATTATTTCAAGAACAACAACCGCTACGAAGGTCTTTGGTTCCGCGACTACCAGCAGGGCCAGGGCACGATGTACTACCACAACGGCGACCGTTATGTAGGCCAGTGGGAGGCTGACAAGCGTGAGGGTTTGGGCACTTATTACTACGCCAAGGGTGCGCAGTATAAGGGTTCCTGGCATGAGGACAAGCGCTCGGGCAAGGGCATCTTCGATTGGGGTGACGGCAATCGCTACGAGGGCACTTGGAAGGACGGCGAGAAGTCGGGTCGCGGCATCTTCAAATACGCTTCCGGCGACATCTATTCCGGCGAATGGCTGCACGACAAGCAGCACGGACGTGGCATCTACACCTTTGCCGACGGCGACCGCTATGAGGGCATCTATGACGGCGGCAAGCGCACCGGTGAAGGCATTTTTATTTACCACAACGGCGACAAATACATCGGCCACTTCAATGACGGCCGTCAGGAAGGGCAGGGCACATTCACCTGGAAAAACGGCGCCTCCTACACCGGCGGCTGGAAGTCCAACCAGCGTCAGGGTCGCGGCAAATACACTTGGGCCAACGGCGATACCTACGAGGGCGAATGGAAGGAAGGCCTGATGGACGGCGAAGGCATGTTCCGCCAGACCGACGGCACGAAGTACAAGGGATACTACAGGGCCGGCCTCAAAGAGGGCTACGGCGTGCTTATCGATAAAGACGGGAAGCGCTTTGAGGGCACTTTCCACAAGGACAGATATCAAAACAAATAAACAACATAACAATTTTTTATCATGGCAACTACGACAAATACTTCAGCCAAATCAGCTTCCAAGTCGTCCGCTAAGAAATCTTCCGCCAAGAAGATGACGAAGAAAGAACAGGCCGCTGCCGCCAAGGCAAAGGCTCAGAAGGCTCAGGAACCTCAAATGCTGAAGATTCTGCGTAATGATGCTTACCTCCGGGATTTCAGCGCCGCCATCGAAGGCCGCCATCAGGCCGTTTTGAACAAGATGGACGAACTGACCCAGCACGGCAAGCAGACGCTTTCGGATTTCGCATCCGGATATCTGTACTTCGGCTTGCATCGCAACGACAAGGGTTGGGTGATCCGCGAATGGGCCCCCAACGCCACCGAGATGTATCTCATCGGCGACTGCAACGATTGGAAAGAAAACGAGAAGTATGCTTTCAAGCGCGTTCGCGGCACCGACAATTGGGAGCTGAAGCTGGGCCCCCGCGGCCTCAAGCACGGCGAGCTCTACAAACTGTCCGTTCATTGGGACGGCGGTCAGGGCGAGCGCATCCCCGCCTGGTGCCGTCGCGTGGTGCAGGACGACCAGACCAAGATCTTCTCCGCTCAGGTTTGGGCGCCGAAGAACGAGTACGAGTGGCAGAACCTCAAGTTCAAGCCCAACACGTCTCCTCTGCTCATCTACGAGTGCCACATCGGCATGAGTCAGGATGCAGAGAAGGTGGGCACCTATGAGGAGTTCCGCCAGAACGTGTTGCCCCGTGTGGCCAAGGCCGGCTACAACTGCATTCAAATCATGGCCATCCAGGAGCATCCTTACTACGGCAGCTTCGGCTACCACGTGAGCAACTTCTTTGCTCCCTCCAGCCGCTTCGGCACGCCCGAGGAGCTGAAGGCCCTCATCGACGACGCTCACGGTCGCGGCATTGCCGTCGTGATGGACATCGTCCACTCTCACGCCGTGAAGAACGAGAACGAGGGTCTGGGCAACATGTGCGGCGATCCCTGCCAGTATTTTTATCCCGGCGACCGTCGCGAGCATCCCGCCTGGGATTCGCTCTGCTTCGACTATGGCAAGAACCAGGTGCTGCACTTCCTGCTCTCCAACTGTAAGTATTGGCTCGACGAGTTCCACTTCGACGGCTTCCGCTTCGACGGTGTCACCTCGATGCTCTACTACAGCCACGGCCTGGGTGAAGCCTTCGGCAGCTATGCCGACTACTACAACGGCCACGAGGACGACAACGCCATTGTTTACCTCACGCTGGCCAACGTGCTGATCCATCAGGTCAACAAGAACGCCATCACCATTGCCGAGGAGGTTTCCGGCATGCCCGGTCTGGCCGCTCCCTTCGAGGACGGCGGCTACGGTTTCGACTACCGTCTGGCCATGAACATCCCCGACTACTGGATCAAGGTTATCAAGGAGCTGCGCGATGAGGACTGGAAGCCCTCCAGCCTCCTGTGGGAGACCACCAACCGCCGTGCCGACGAGAAGACGATTTCCTACTGCGAAAGCCACGACCAGGCTCTGGTGGGCGACAAGACGATCATCTTCCGTCTGATCGACTCCGACATGTACTGGCACTTCAAGAAGGGCGACGAGACCGGCACCGTTGAGCGCGGCATCGCCCTCCACAAGATGATACGTCTGCTCACGGCCTCCACCATCAACGGCGGCTACCTCAACTTCATGGGCAACGAGTTCGGTCATCCCGAGTGGATTGACTTCCCCCGCGAGGGCAACGGCTGGAGCTACAAGTACGCCCGCCGTCAGTGGAATCTTGTGGACAACAAGGACCTCTGCTTCCACTTCCTGGGCGACTTCGACCGTCAGATGCTGAAGGTTCTCAAGAGTCAGAAGAACATTCAGTCTCAGCCTGTCACCGAGATTTGGCACAACGACGGCGACCAGGTGTTCGCCTATCAGCGCGGCGACCTGCTGTTCTTCTTCAACTTCTCGCCGTTCAAGTCGTTCACCGACTACGGCTTCATGGTGAAGCAGGGTGCCTATGAGTATGTGCTCAACACCGATGCCGTCAACTTCGGCGGCAAGGGTTTCAACGACGACTCCATGCGTCATCTCACCATCTTCGACAGCATGCTGTCCCGCGACGGCAAGGGCTGGCTTAAACTTTATCTGCCTGCTCGCAGTGCCTGTGTGCTGCGCCGTGTGAAAGAATGATGAGACGTCGCGATAACGCCAACCGTCAGACCGCATACGCCATTCACGGCGTCTGCGGTCTCCTGTTTATCGCCTTTGCCCTGCATTTTCTTTTTGTTGAGCAGAGGGAGGTGTTATTGCTGACCTACGCCCTTCACGATCTCTCCAACACGCCTTTCGACCATTTCCGTGCCGCGATGATTTCCGTTGCGGTGATGGTGATCGGCGCTCTGGCCATCTCGCGCTTCTCGCGTCGCATCCCTCTGGAGCTGAAGGCTTTGGTTTGGGCTCCGTCGTATTTTTGTCTGGGCCTGCTGGCCTCTCTGTGCGTCACTTCGGTGTATTCCGTCGGGCGCCTCCTCTGGGCCGTCTTCTGCCTCCTCGTGCTGGTGTCGGCCTTTGTGTTGGCCTCTGTCGTGTCGCGTCCCGTTTTCGTGCAGCGCATCAAGTGGTTGCACCTGGCCGTGCCCAATCTCCTGGTCACATTGTGCTCCATACTGATTTGCTGGACGGTGACCAACAGCGACCTCGAGTTGCACCGCGACCTCGAGACGTCGCATCTTGTGCGCAAGGGCTGCTTCGTGGAACTGATGTCTTCACCCCGCCACATGGGGCGCCTCACGCGCCGTCTGCTTGCTCCCGACAACATTGTCGGCCGCACGATGCAGGTGCCCGAACAGCTCTATCGCTATCTGGGCTATGTGCCCCAGTCGCCTTCGATGCCGCTGGAGCGTTTCCTCGACAAGGCCATCCTTGCGGAGCAGCTCAACGACACTGTCCCCGATGCCCGCACCGTCAGGATGACGCGCCTGCAGACCTTCCGCGCCTCACTACCATAACCATATACAGATAAGATTAAATACATAAGATAATGCCTCAAATTTCCGTACGCGGCACAGAAATGCCCGAATCTCCCATCCGCAAGCTGGCTCCTTTGGCCTACGCCGCCAAAGAGCGCGGAGTGAAAGTCTATCATCTCAACATCGGTCAGCCCGACCTGCCTACGCCTAAGGCGGCGCTCGACGCGATCCGTGGGATAGACCGCAAGATTCTCGAGTACAGCCCCTCTCAGGGCTACCTTTCTTACCGCAAGAAGCTGGTGGGCTACTACGAGAAGTATAACATCCACCTCTCGCCCGACGACATCATCGTCACCAGCGGCGGCTCCGAGGCTGTGCTCTTTTCTTTCCTGGCGTGCCTCAATCCCGGCGACGAGATCATCGTGCCCGAGCCGGCCTATGCCAACTACATGGCGTTTGCCATCTCCGCCGGCGCCGTCATCCGCACCATTGCCACCACCATCGAGGAAGGTTTCGCCCTGCCCAAGGTGGAGAAGTTTGAGGAGCTCATCAACGAGCGCACGCGCGCCATCCTTATCTGTAATCCCAACAACCCCACGGGCTATCTCTACACGCGCCGCGAGATGAACCAGATCCGCGACCTGGTCAAGAAGTACGACCTGTATCTCTTCTCCGACGAGGTCTATCGCGAGTTCATCTACACGGGCTCGCCCTATATCTCGGCCTGCCATCTGGAAGGCATCGAGCAGAATGTGGTGCTCATCGACTCCGTCTCCAAGCGCTACAGCGAGTGCGGCATCCGCATCGGCGCCCTGATTACCAAGAATCCCGAGGTGCGCAAGGCCGTGATGAAGTTCTGTCAGGCCCGCCTGTCGCCCCCGTTGATCGGCCAGATTGCCGCCGAGGCTTCGCTCGACGAGCCCGAGGACTACGCTCTGGAGGTCTACGACGAGTACGTCGAGCGACGCAAGTGTCTCATCGACGGCCTCAACCGCATTCCCGGCGTCTATTCTCCCATCCCCATGGGCGCCTTCTACACGGTGGCCAAGCTCCCCGTCGACGACGCCGAGCGCTTCTGTGCCTGGTGTCTCTCCGAGTTCCAGTATGAGGGCGAGACCGTCATGATGGCTCCTGCCGCCGGCTTCTACACGACGCCCGGCGCCGGCCGCAATCAGGTGCGTCTGGCTTATGTGTTGAAGAAGGAAGACCTCAACCGCGCCCTTTTCATCCTGCGCAAAGCCCTCGAGGCGTATCCCGGCAGGGTGGAGTAGAGCCGTTCCGCTTGCGGCATGAGCGCTCCCGCCTTTATCTCTTCGCGCCTGTTCCGCCGTTCGCGCGGCGGGGGGTTGGCCATGCAGATTGCCACTGCCGGCGTGGCGGTTGGCGTCTTCGTCATGCTGCTCTCTGTGAGCATCGTGCTGGGTTTTCGCGGTGAGATACGCAAGAAGATGGCTTCCTTCTCCGGCCACATCCAGGTGATGGCCCACGAGAGCCTCTACAGCCCCTTTTCGCGCCCCGTCACTTTTTCGCGGGAGCAGCTCGACTGGATTGCCGCGCAGCCTCATGTGGAGAGCGTCCGGCCCTTTGCCCTGAAGGAGGGCATGCTCAAGACCGACGAGGTCTTCCGCGGCATGCAGCTCAAGGGGGTCGAGGCCGACTCCGTGCTCAATCTTGACCACGGCCCCTCGCTGCGCATCTCGCGCTCCGTGGCCAGGGCTTTGGGTGTCAAGCGCGGCGACCGTGTTTTTGCCTACTTTTTCGACGGCTCTTTGAGGGCCCGCCGCTTCACTGTGGTGGACATCTACGAGACCCATCTCAAGGAGTTCGACGAGAACGTCTGCTTCTGTCCGCTCCCTCTGGTGCAGCAGCTCAACGGCTGGACCTCCGACGAGGTTGGCGGTCTTGAGGTGACTCTCGATTCCTATGATTCTCTGGACGATGAGTCTATTGTGTTCAAGCGCAGGTTCAATCGTCTTGCCGACGCCGGAGGCCGTCCTTACGTGTCGCTTTCGGTCAAGGAGCTCTATCCTCAAATCTTCTCCTGGCTCTCCCTGCTCGACGGCAACGTGTGGGCCATCCTGATCCTGATGACGCTCGTGGCGGCCACCACGGTGGTCTGCGGTCTGCTCATCATCATCCTGGAGGAGACGGGCCTCATCGGTCTGCTCAAGGCTCTGGGCAGCGACAACCGTCAGGTGCGTGCCGTCTTTCTGCGCCTCTCGGCCCTCATTGTGGTGCGGGCGCTGCTGTGGGGCAACGCGCTGGCTTTCGCGCTCATTGCGCTGCAGCGCTGGACGGGGCTGCTGAGGCTCGACGCCGACACGTATTACCTCTCCGAGGTGCCGATGTATTTCTCGCCGCTGCTCTTTCTGCTTGTCAATGTGGCTGTTTTCGTTGTCACTATAGCCGCTTTGCTGATCCCTTCGCTGGTCATTTCGCACATCCGTCCGGCCCAAACCATGCGCTTCGAATGATAAAAGGGGGATTTTCCTCTTAAAATTGGGTAAAATCCTCTTGCCGTTTTCAAAAAAGGTGTTAATTTTGCGACATAAACCAACAAAAAGTCCTATGAAAACCAAGTCTGTTTTACTCATGTGGGGTTTGTTGATGCCGTTTGTCGCAATGGCTCAATACGATGACGACGACCTCTACTTCGTGCCTTCGAAGAAGCAGACGCGTCAGGTTTCGGTCATCACCACCACCGTTCCTTCCGAAACCACAGTGACCACCTACGTGCCGTCCTCCTATTCGGGCAGCACGCGTGATGTGGACGAATACAACCGTCGCGGCCGCTATCGCCGCTCCGCTGCGGGCGACGGGTCTGAGGCCTCCGGCGTCGACTCGCTGGCGACGGCCTATACGGCGGGCTATGCCCAGGGCTACGGCGATGCCTATTCCCGCGGCTACACCGATGCCGCCTACGACATCCCGTCTTACCGGGTGCGTTTCTTCAACTGCTACGACCCCTTCTGGTATGACTCCTGGCTGTGGTCACCCTATTGGTACGATCCCTGGTACTACAGCGGCTGGAGCTACTCCTGGGGCTGGGGGTGGAGCTACTACCGTCCCTGGTACTACGGTCCGGGCTGGTACGGCGGTTACAGCTACGGCTGGGGACGTCCTTACTATTCCTGGCGCAGTCCTTACTACTACGGCGGACGCCGTGACTATTGGCGTCGTCCGGGCGAGGGCCGTCCGCTCTACAACGGGCGCACCTATTCCGGCAATCGCCACTCCAATGTGGTCACGGGTCGCTACACGGGCCGCGGCAACCGCTACAACTACGGCGGTGTGATGGGCCGCACCGGAGCCCGCTCCACCAATCCCTCTTACGGACGCATGGGTGGCGGACGCTCTTATAACAACGGCGGCGGACGCTCCTACAACAACGGCCGTTCCTACGGCGGTGGCGGCACCTTCAACGGTGGCGGCCGTCCTTCCGGCGGCAGCTCTCGTCCCTCCGGCGGCGGTGGCAGCTCCTACCGTCCCAGCCTGGGCAGCGGTATGATGGGCGGCGGCTCGCGCGGCGGCGGCTTCGGCGGTGGCGGACGCTCTATGGGTGGCGGCGGAGGCCGTTCCATGGGCAGAGGCCGTTAAGATGTTGAATCATGAACCAAACTTTTCATTCCATGAAAGCTAAACATTATATTTCTGCGATCAGCCTTCTCTTCGGCGCTTCCTTCCTGCAGGCGCAGAACACGTTCCAGAATGCTGAGATTTCCCAAGACCACGATCTTCAAGGCACGGCCCGTTACGTGGCCATGGGCGGCGCCTTTGCGGCCCTCGGTGCCGATATCTCGGCCATGGGCGACAACCCTGCTGCCACGGCCCTCATGCGCAAGAGTGAGGTGGCCATCACGGCGGGTGCCATCTGGGGTGCCGACGAGACGATGACCGACATGTACAGTCGTACCCATGCCACCTTCGACCAGGGCGGCCTCGTGGGCAGCTTCCGCATCGACGGCCGTTATGTCAAGAACTTCAACATCGGCTTCAACTACCACAAGAAGATCAACTACAACAACCTCAACGGCGGCGAGACCTATTGCGCGGGTTCCCAGCTCAACCAGCTGGCCGGCCTGCTCAATAACTTTGGTGCCGACATCTCCACCGAGAGTCTCTACGGCGCTTACTACGACTGCGGTCTGATTGACATGCAGGGCACACGTGACAATCCCACGTGGCGCCGTTCTGCCCAGTTGTCGCCCACTTGGGGCCAGAGCATGTACCGCATGACCAGCGGCGGCCTCCATGCCTACGACATCAACTTCTCCGTCAACGTCAAGGACCGCTACTACGTGGGCCTCAACATTGGCGTGGAGCACATGAACTACAACAATGAGAGCAGCTACGCCGAGCGCATCGGCACCGACGCCAATCCTCTGGACTACTACATAGAGGATCGTCACACCATCAGGGGCACGGGCGTCAACTTCAAGCTGGGCGCCATCATTCGCCCCATTGAGGACAATCCTCTGCGCCTGGGTGTCGCCATTGAGACCCCGACGTGGTTCCTCCTGACCTCGCGCTACGACTACACGCTCTACTCCAAGTTCATCGCCAACGAGCAGGATGCCCGGCGCTACGACCAGCCCATCAACACCTTCGTGGCCAAGCCCGGCGTTTATCCCACCTATTGCAGCGGCTACTACGACACGGACTACAGCCTGCGCACTCCCTGGCGTTTCCGTCTGGGCATCGGCAGCACTGTGAAGAACTGGTTTGCCTGGGGCGCCGACTTCGAGTATGCCATCTTCAAGTATGAGGGACAGGGCTATCCCGCCAACGACGAGCGCCGCTCCATCTTCAACACGACGGAGGATGCCGAGATGAACGCCGTCACGCGCAGCTGCCTCAGCGGCCAGTATCGTGTGAAATTCGGTCTGGAGGCCAAGCCCATCCGCCAGCTGGCTCTGCGTCTCGGCTACAACTACATCAGCAGCATCTACAAGAACGAGGAGTGGGATCCGGGCCGCGCCGACGAGAGCACCGTCAACAGCATCGGCACCAGTTGGGTCACCGTATCGCCCACGCACCTCATCACCATGGGTCTGGGCACGCGCATCAAGTGGTTCGGCATCGACCTGGCCTACAAGTGCCGTCTGCAGAGCGGCTACTACTTCGGCACGCTCGACGCTTATCCCGCCCATGTGGAGATGAACCAGCGCCGCCACACGGTGGTCTGCACGCTCAGCGCACGCTTCTAAGGGATGAAGCCAACGCGCGACTACGTCCAGCGTCGCTTCGACGAATTCAATGCACTGTGTTTCGGGGGTGAGCTTCTGCCCATCCCCGTGCGTTTAAGCCGTGCGCGCAGTTTCTTGGGGCAGATCACTTATCGCCGCGAGCGCCGCTTCTTCGGCCGCGGCCGCAACGAGGGCTTCGTCTTGCGCATCTCCACGCTCTTCGACCTGCCCGAGGACGAGCTCGATGACGTCATTCTCCACGAGATGATCCACTACAGCATCCTCTCACGCCAGCTCAAGGACGACTCGGCCCACGGCCCCCTGTTCCGCGGCATGATGGATGACATCAACCGCCGTTTCGGGCGCCACATCACCGTGTCCCACCGCCGCACTGCCGAGGACAATGCGCGCGACACCGCCGTGCGCCAGCATCTGGTCTGCCGTGTCCGCTTCCGCGACGGCCGCTCGGGCCTCACCGTGGCGGCCCACACGCGCCTCCTGCCGCTCTGGGATGCCCTCGCGGGATGGTCCGAGGTGGGGGAGTTTCGCTGGTATGTCACGCGCGATCCTTTTTTCAACCGCTTCCCGCGCTCCAAGGTCGTGAAGGTCTATCGCGTGGACGATGCCGAGCTCGAAGAGCACCTGCGCTCCGCCGCCCCCCTCATGCGCGAGGGCAACGTCGTCAGGGCGCTCCGCTGACAGTTTTACAAAAAAACAGGCTGCAAGGGAGGGGGCTACATCTTTGCCAGCATGGCGCGCACTTGCGGATTGATGACTTCGCGCTCGGTGAGCTCCACTTCGCGTTGGAGGTGCAGTGTGTCGCAGAACTTCTGCAGAAAAAACGTTTCGAGCGGTGTGTCCGTTTCCCGTGTGTCTTTGATGCACCAACTGAGGTAATAGGAGGTTCCCATCTCGGAGAATTCCCGATGCACCTCCACTTTGTTTTCGGGGCGGTTGTTGGGTGAAATCTTGGAGTCTCTGGCCCAACATTTCAGGTATATCTGAAGAATATCAGTGTCTGACACGGTACGATTTTAGTCTTTGTTGCCGCAAATATATAAAAATCTGTTTAATGTTGTACTCTTTTTCTGTATTTTTTTCAAAAATCCGTTGATATTCTGTTAAAAATACCGGAACACAATATCTACAGATATAACAAAAATCACTATCTTTGTATCGTTATTGATTTGTAATCCTATGAATAAAACTCGACAAAACCCTAAGGTAGGGAATCAGACCGCGAAGGAAAAGGTCGCCGTGCATCATCTTCTGGGCTGCCTTGGCACGGCGCTCTTTATCGTCATCCTTATTGTTGCGTTGTTGATATGGGTGCTGAGTTGACGTGAGGTAGGGTAGTTGTTATTTCGCTATTACGTATCGGATGAGATCGCCGCATGAGGCGGTGACTTCTTCAACGAGCTCTCTGCAGCGCCGATCGCTCATCTTCACTTTGTTGCCGACGGCAATGAAGTCGCTGAGGGTGGGGCGTCCTGTGCCGTTGACCGATGTGGCATGCTCGCCGTTGTATCCCTCCGTGCACAGCGTCAGGTCGTAGGCCGGTGCGAGATGCCAGCGATAGCCGCTCTCGCCACGCTTGACGAGGAAGCTGAAGTTCTTGCAATGGTCATCCTTGTTGTCGGTGAGATAGTTGAACACCATGCGTCGGAACATTTCCTCCACATCGCGTGGATTCTGTGTCAGGAATCCGGTCAGTGCCAGCAGATTGCCGTAGTCGAGAACCGGGCTGGAAAGCGGGATGCACAGCAGTCCTCCGGCTGTCGCCGTGTGAAGCCTGCGGCCGTCGGCGTCGATGTCGAAGCGGCGCGAAGCAAAATATTTGTCGTTGATCAGCCTGAAGTCAGGCACCGTGATGCCGCATTTGCGCGCCGTCTCGTTGTAGTGATACTCCTGGGGGCCGATATCTTTCGGGTCGTAGGTGTGACGAAACTTCACCAGCCAGTGGCCCCTCTCGTCCGTGAACACCGCTTTGGGGCGTGCGCCGCCGCTGTTGCCGCTGTTATACAGAAGGAGGCCGGCATCGTTGTCCTGCTTCTCCCGGAGCACCTCCAGGGCTTTAGCCTGCAGCAGATCGAAGTCCTTCAGCTCCTCTCCCCGCTGTATGACGGTGGCGGGCTCGAAGGTGAGCGCGCCCATGCCTCCGGCCCCGACGAGACTCAAACGGTCGAGCGCCGACAGCTTGGTGTCGTTGATGCCTTCCTTCAGCAGTATTTTGTGGAGCAGATAGCGTCCGTAGCCGTCGGGCAGGCAGTCCTCGAAGATGCCGAAGTTGCCGTAGTAAGGGGTGGGCTTCGCCAGAAACAGGCCGGGCTGCAGCGGCAGTTCCAAAGGCGAGATGCTGAAGCCTTCGGCCAGCCACGAGGGGGCGTATTCGAAGGCACACAACTTGTTGTCGGGCGTCAGCGAGAGTGTCCCCACAGCCCGGTTGTGATACTTCACGGTGAGCAGGTCTGTCTTTTTCATGCCTTATGTGCCTTTTTCTTGTTGCTGTTTCTGCGGATCTGCGTGAGCTCCTCCATTGTGGAGTATTTGGGCTGGCCGAAGAGCGACCTCACTTCGGAGGTGTAGCCCAGCGTCATGGCGATGTTGATGAGATGTTTGAGCGAGATGAGTCCTTTCTGCTCAAAGCGTGCGATGTTGCTGGCGGCCACACCGGAGCGCAGCGCCACCTCTTCTCGCGTCAGATTCTTCTCTATGCGACGCTTGCGGAAGCTGTCGGCTATCTCCCGTGCGATATCCTCTGCGCTGTCCAGCGTATAGTTGTCGAGAACAGACAATATATTATTAGTATCTTCCATAATATCGACAATACGGATAATATCTTATCACTTGCAAAGGTACGAAAAAACTTTTTGTTGACCAAATTTTCTGCAAATAATTTGCTCAATATTGAATGCCATTCAATAAAAATCACTATCTTTGCACACGGAATCATATTTCAGTAGGACGTTTCATACGCAAGAGGATGGATAAAGAGAATAAACTGATACTCTATAAAGACGATGAAGGCCGGGTGAGCGTGAATGTGCGCTTTGCCGACGAGGATGTGTGGCTGACACGTGAAAATCTTGCAGAGATTTATGCGACCACCCCTCAAAACATCAGCCTTCATGTTGGTAACATTTATCATGATAAGGAACTGAGTGAAGATGGAACTCGAAAGAAATTCTTTCTGGTTCGTCAAGAGGGAAATCGTCAGGTGCAGCGTGAGATAGACCATTATAATTTGGATATGATCATCGCCCTCGGCTATCGCGTTCAGTCACCCATTGCGGTACGCTTTCGCCGTTGGGCAACACAGCGGTTGCATGAATACATCCAGAAAGGCTTCACGATGGACGACGAGCGCCTGAAGCAGGGAGGTAGCCGCTATTTCAAAGAGCTCTTACAGCGCATTCGCGACATACGCAGCAGCGAGCGCAACTTCTACCAGCAGGTGACGGACATCTACGCAACTTCTACCGACTACGACCCTCGTGCCCAGACAACAAAACTCTTCTTTGCCACCGTGCAGAACAAGATGCACTATGCTGTGCACGAACATACTGCGGCGGAACTGATCTACGAGCGTGTGGACAACGAAAAGCCTTTTGTCGGAATGACCAATTTCAAGGGTAACTACGTAACACGCGATGATGTGAAGATTGCTAAGAACTACCTGACCGAGGTGGAGCTGCAGCGCTTGAACCTGCTTACTTCGCAGTTCCTGGACTATGCCGAGTTTCAGGCCTTGGAGCAGAATCCAATGACGATGGCTGACTGGGTACGTGCTTTGGATGACCAGATTCTGCGCTTGCGCAAAAATATCCTTGAGGGTTCCGGCACCGTTTCTCATCAGGAAGCCATCGAAAAGGCGGAACGTGAGTTTGAGATCTATCGCGAACGTGAGATGCGACTACTGGAGAGTGACTTCGATAAAGCCGTGAAGGCTTTGCTTGAAAACAATGAAGACTAATCAAACTCAAAACAACCCCAAGACTTGGGAGCCGACCGCGAAGGAAAAGGTCGCCGTGCATCATCTTTTTGACGTGAGGTAGGGTAGTTGTCTCGCGAAAATGTTTGATACATTTCCTTGGATTTTGTCCAAAAACGGCGAATTATTTCCTTGGATTTTGTCTTTTTTGATAAAATTATTTGTTTGGAAAATATCTTTTTTGTATTTTTGCAGCCATAAAACAAGACAGATATAAGATGTATTATCCAAGAACTATTGACCGCTATTTGTCAGAATGGGCTTCGCGTGAGACCCACAAGCCATTGTTGCTTCGCGGTGCACGTCAGGTGGGCAAGTCAACAGCCGTGCGCCATCTGGCAAATCAGTTTGAAAGATATGTGGAGATAAACTTCGAAAAACAAGCATCCTACATATCGTTGTTTCAAGTAAAAGACATCGACGTAAAGAAGATTGTCTCGCAGATTGCCGCTAACGGTTTGCCTTATATTTGTTTAAAAGATATATAAAAGATATATAAAAGATATATAAAAGACGCTAGTGTAATTAGCTTGCCTTTTTTTTTCAATGGAAAACAAATTCTTTTCTTTACCTTATACATTGACATTAACTTTTCACTTTTTACCATTATTGTTTTTGTGAAATAGAACGCTTTTTGCAAACTACTAATTTCTATTTTATGTTTTATAGCATGTAATCGGCATTAATTGATTATATTTCTATTATAAAAATTTGTTAATTACAGATTTTGTTATACTTTTGTGTTCATAAAACCTTGAAAATATGGGAAACGACGACAAGAATGAAGAACTTCAGTCAAGACGCGAATTCTTTAAGAAGACAGCTAAAAGAGCACTTCCTTTTTTAGGAATTATGGCAGTTGGGCCAACTGCGATTATGTCAACCTAAAATCCGCAACTATCATCCAATACACGATTAAGGGTAGATTTATGAGTCGTTAGTAGCAGCTTTCAGTAAAAAGCAACAGCACAACATCAATATGTAGCCACCATCCCCTTACCCCACG